>ERZ791810.479-NODE-479-length-41134-cov-4.261715_pt1 | contig 41134 bp, 32 predicted proteins | sample MGYA00510304_ERZ791810 | MGnify/ENA primary metagenome ERZ791810 (study PRJEB30046, sample SAMN00791967) | human gut metagenome | study: EMG produced TPA metagenomics assembly of the A metagenome-wide association study of gut microbiota in type 2... | reverse complement strand
GTTCAAATTCATTATACACCAGAAAGCCCTGTATGATTTCTTTTTTTGAAAAAAGTTGTAAAGTGGTGTATATTTACATAAAGATTTCGTACAAAAGGAGGAGTATCTTATGTTTAAAAATTTAAAAATGAAAACTGCATTGACAAGTGCAATAACCGTTCTGACTATAATATGTATAACAATATTATATATATTCACACAGACAGGAATGACAAAATTAATGAAAAAAAGTGCTCAGGACAGCATGAAAACTTCACTCAATTCACAGACTACACTTATAAGCGAATATGTTTCCCATCAGGAAGACCTTTTAAAAAAATTCAGTATAAGTCCCATGATAATTGATTATCTAAAAGACCTTAATAACAAAGACAAACAGCTTAAAGCACAGCAATTTACTGAAAATTATTTTAAAGGACTTGACAACTGGGAAGGTATCTACTCAGGCGAATGGAATACTCATGTAGTTACCCACTCAAATCCAAAAGTTGTCGGTATGACTACGCGAAAAGGTGATTCCTTAAAGGCTCTTCAAAATGCCATGAAAGAAAATAACGGACTTTACAACGCAGGTATTATCGTTTCCCCTGCATCACAGAAGCTTATACTTTCTATGTACTGTCCTGTCTACGACACAGACGGAAGCACTATTGTAGGCTATGTCGGCGGTGGTCCATATATGGAAAAGCTCGAAAGTCTTTTAAATGAAACAAAAAAAAATGACAAAAAATCTATACAATATTCGATGCTAAATGTCTCATCAAAAATGTATATTTTTAATGACGAGGATACCTCTCTTATCACAAAAGAAGCAACAGACAAAGGTATTTTAAATGTTATCAATGACATAAAAAAAAGCAAAAAAAATACTAATGATGCATTTACATACAAAAATTCAAACAATACATCCTATGTAATGTCTTACCAGTATGATAAAGAACATGACTGGGCTGTTATATCAAAAGCAAAAGAAAGCAGTTTATATTCAGATGTCTATAAGACAATGCGCACACTTGCATTATTCTGCATTATATCGTGCATAATGATATCTTCTTTATCATGGTTCTTTATACATATGCATACAAAACCTCTTACTTATGTAACAGACGCATTACTGGAATTAAAAGAACTCAAGATTAAAAAGCACGATAAATTGCGAAAATATATCAATGCAAACAGTGAAGTAGGTCAGATAAGCACGGCACTTAACTCTCTGAGTGATTCATTTGAGGACATTATACAAAAACTCGGTTCATGCTCAGATTCACTTACAGATTCAGCGGTAAGGATGTCAGACTCTTCCGATATTCTTATACAGTGTGTTGATGACAATGCCAATGCAACCGAACAATTTGCCGGACATACCGACCAGATAAATGATACTGTTTCACAGGTTGATGATGGTATCAATGATATTTCAGATGTTGTATCACAAGTAGAAACAAAAATACAGCTTGGTGATGCACAGAGTAGCGAGCTTATAGAAAAAATCAGCCAGATGCGAGACATAACAAACGCCTCTCTTGAAACAGCAAATATAAAGATTGACGAAAACAATCATGCGATTCAGGAAGCTATCGTCAATTTGCAATCACTTACACAGATTGACGATATGGCAAAACAGATTCTTGATATCACAAGCCAGACAAACTTACTTGCCTTAAATGCCTCCATTGAAGCTGCACGTGCCGGTGAAGCCGGACGCGGTTTCAGTATTGTGGCAAACGAAATAGGTAATCTTGCAGAAAGTTCACGCCAGACAGCCACATCCATCCAGAATATATGTAATGAAACAAAAGAGCATATATGTATGGTACAAGACTGTTTTGACAACATTATAAACTTCATGGAAGAAGATATAAAATCACAATTTAAAGACTTCCTTGAGGCAACAAATGAATACAACACATCAATAGGACAGATAAAGAATATTATCCATGAAATGCACGATTGCTCAAACGAATTTGTTAAAGCCGTTTCAGATATCAAATCACAGATTGACAATGTACAGAATAATCCTGACGGTATTACAATGCACACTGAAGATGTTATTAAAAAAGTGGAACAGACTAAAAAAATCACGGAAGACCTTACAGATATTGTCCGCAAAAACGAAGAAAATGCTTTGGCTATTAAAGAAATAATGAATCGTTTTTCACTTTGACTTGAATTTTAGCACACTCTCCTCACTCCTTGCATCACAGCCTTCAAAATGATATAATCTTTTTTACAGAACACACATGGCTTTTGCCATGTGTGTTCTATGTTAATAACAATGTACTCCCGTTATCTTACGAACGAAGAATTTTGAGAGTTCATTACTAAAGAATGGAGGCTCCTTATGAGTGAAAACAAAGAATTTTTAGGTACTGAACCAGTCGGAAAACTTCTCTTAAAACTGGCAGTTCCATCCGTAATATCACAGATTGTCAATATGCTCTACAATATTGTAGACAGAATTTATATCGGTCATATTCCAAAGACCGGAAGTCTTGCTCTTACAGGACTTGGTGTCTGTATGCCTATCATTATGATAATATCAGCTTTCGCCGCCCTTATCGGTTTCGGCGGTGCTCCGAGAGCTTCAATCTTTATGGGCAAAGGCGAAAATGACTCAGCCGAAAAAACTCTCGGCAACTGTTTTACGACACAGATAATCATTTCGATCATTCTTACTATTGTTCTTCTCTTTGGCAACAAATTTTTCCTTATGGCATTTGGTGCCAGTGACAACACAATAGATTTTGCAACAAGCTATATGAACATCTATGCTTTAGGAACTATCTTTGTGCAGCTTACTCTCGGAATGAACTCTTTCGTAACGGCACAGGGCTTTTCAAAAACTGGAATGCTTACCGTAGTTATCGGAGCCGTATGCAATATCATACTCGACCCGATATTTATTTTTGTGCTTGGTCTTGGTGTAAAAGGTGCTGCCATTGCTACCATCATTTCGCAGGGTGTTTCCTGTATATGGGTAATCTCATTTTTGACAGGCAGAAAAACTTTTTTGAAAATAAAGAAAAAATACCTTATGCCTTCGGCTGATGTTATCCTGCCATGTATGGCTCTCGGTGTTTCAACATTTGTCATGCAGGCAAGCGAGAGTGTTATCTCAGTCTGCTTCAACTCATCACTCTTAAAATACGGCGGTGATGTTGCCGTGGGAGCAATGACAATACTTACAAGCGTTATGCAGTTCGCTATGCTTCCATTACAGGGTATCGGTCAGGGAGCACAGCCTGTCACCAGCTACAATTACGGTGCAAAAAACACAGACCGTGTCAAAAAGACATTCAAAATCCTAATCACTGTATCACTCAGCTATTCTGTTATTTTCTGGGCATTGATACAAATGTTTCCAAGTGTATTTGCAGGCATATTCAGTTCAGATAAATCACTCGTGACATTTACGGCTGATGCACTTAAAATCTATTGCGGAATGTTATTTATGTTTGGAATACAGATAGCGTGCCAGATGACATTTGTGGCAATAGGCAATGCAATATGCTCGGTTATAGTCGCAGTTGTGAGAAAATTTGTACTTCTTCTGCCGCTTATCTACATAGTTCCAAATTTTGTGTCAAATAAAACGAACGGAGTATATATGGCTGAACCGATTGCTGATTTTATTGCAGTATCATTTACCGTAATAATTTTCTCAGTCCAGTTTAAAAAAGCACTTCGCAAATTGAAAGAAATTTAAAAAGAAACTTCGCAAATTGAGTAAAGTTTAACACCTGATATATATATAGGTGAAAATTTGTCAATTATAGCTTTAATTTCCTTCAACTTTTGTTACTTTTTTCTATTGACAAATCAGTTCTAAAAAACTACTATACTTTAGTAAAAGAAAGAATGAATGGAGGAATCATTATGAGATTATGGAAAAAGGCATTAAGCCTTGTACTTGTATCAGCCATGGCATTTTCTATGTGTGCCTGCGGCGGCAAGAAAGACGAAGGAAGTAAAAAAACTGACACTTTTAAGATTGGCGGCATCGGACCCACAACAGGTGACGCAGCCATCTACGGAAAAGCCGTGCAGAATGGTATTCAGCTTGCAGTAGACGAGATAAACGCTGCCGGAGGCATCAACGGCAAAAAGATTGAATATAAATTTCAGGATGACCAGAACGACACAGAGAAATCTGTAAACGCTTACAACAGCTTAAAAGACTGGGGTATGCAGATGCTTGTCGGAACTGTTACATCAAACCCTTGTACAGCAGTTGTTGAGCAGACACACAATGACAATATGTTCCAGCTCACACCATCAGCAACAGCAGTGGAGTCAATCCAGTATGACAACGCATTCCGTATGTGTTTCTCAGATCCTAACCAGGGTATTGCTTCTGCTGATTATATCGCAGACCACAAACTTGCTTCAAAAATTGCAGTAATCTACAACAGTTCTGATCCTTACTCATCAGGTATCTACCAGAAATTTGCTGCAGAGGCAAAGCCAAAAGGACTTAATATCGTAGCTGCCGAAGCATTTACTGCTGACAGCAAGACAGATTTCTCAGTACAGATTCAGAAAGCTAAGAGTGCCGGTGCAGAAATGGTATTTCTTCCTATATATTATCAGGAGGCATCACTTATCCTCGCACAGGCAAAGAAAGCAAACTTCACACCTAAGTATTTCGGATGTGACGGTATGGACGGAATCCTTGCACTTGACGGATTTGACAAGAGTCTTGCAGAAGACCTTATGTTCCTCACACCATTTACACCTGATTCAAAAGACGATAAGACACAGACTTTTGTAAAGGCTTACAAAAAGGCATTTAAAGATACACCTATTCAGTTTGCTGCCGATGCTTATGACTGCATCTACACTATAAAAGCGGCTGCCGAGAAAGCAAAGATCACACCTGATATGAGCATTTCTGATATGTCAGATGCATTAAAGAAATCCATGACAGAAATCGAGCTTAGCTGTCTTACAGCAAAGAGCATCAAATGGTCTGCAGACGGTGAACCAACAAAAGAGCCAACTGTTGTAGTTGTTAAAAATGGTGCATATGATATAGCTGAGTAAAACATAACGGATAATACCATAATTTCCGGTGCAAAGCAGCGACTGACAGTTTGCTGGCAGGTTTACGAATGTAATAAATAGAAAGCTGAACTGTTACTTAATTTCTTTGCATTATATGATGATTTTGTAGATTTTAAAGTAGTTATATGGTAATATATAAGTCTGTATGAGTTTTAAACAATTCTCATACAGACTTTACTTTTAAAGAAACAGGAGGTAAACCATGAGCTTTATATCGTATTTATTTAACGGATTAAGTCTTGGAAGCGTTTATGCAATCATTGCCCTTGGTTATACAATGGTATATGGCATAGCAAAAATGCTTAACTTTGCACATGGAGATGTAATCATGATCGGTGCTTACATATCTCTTCTTTCTATGACAAACGCAGGAATACCGGCATTTCCGGCACTTATAATTTCGATTGTAGCCTGTACGGTTCTTGGTATTGTTATTGAAAGAATTGCTTATAAACCACTAAGAAATGCATCTTCTTCACTAGCAGTTCTCATCACTGCAATAGGTGTCAGCTATTTACTCCAGAATATCGCACTTTTGCTTTTTGGAGCAAATGCACAAACTTTCCCATCAGTTATCAAATGGGAAGGACTTTCACTTGCCGGAGGCAAACTCAATCTTTCCGGTGAGACAATCATTACTATCTTAGTATGCATAGTGATAATGGTTCTGCTTATGCTTTTCGTTCAGAAAACAAAACCGGGACAGGCTATGCGTGCCGTGTCTGAGGATCGTGGAGCAGCACTCCTTATGGGTATCAATGTAAACGGAACTATTGCACTCACATTTGCAATCGGTTCAGGACTTGCTGCAATCGCCGGTGTGCTTTTATGCTCAGCTTATCCAAGTCTTACACCTTACACCGGTGCAATGCCTGGTATCAAAGCCTTTGTCGCTGCCGTATTCGGTGGTATAGGTTCAATCCCCGGTGCATTTATAGGCGGTATCCTCTTAGGTATTATTGAGATATTTGGTAAAGCCTACATTTCATCACAAATGGCAGATGCGATTGTTTTTGCCGTACTTATCATTGTCCTTCTCGTCAAACCGACAGGACTCTTAGGCAAAAAAATTCAGGAAAAAGTATAGGAGGCAGATATATTATGTCAAAGAAATTATCTAAACAAAAATTAAATGATATTATCACTTATGGTATAGTTATAGCTGCTTTTGTCATAATGCAGATTCTTATAAATGCAGGAGAGATTTCCTCTCTCTTTCAGGGACTCATGGTTCCTCTTTGTACTTATATAATACTCGCCATTTCCCTTAATCTCGTTGTAGGTATTCTCGGCGAATTAAGCCTTGGTCATGCAGGTTTTATGTGTGTCGGTGCATTTACAAGTTCATTCTTTTCAAAAGCTATGCAGGACACTATTACAAATTCGACTGTGAGATTTCTTCTTGCACTTCTCATTGGAATAATCACGGCAGCAATCTTTGGAATCATCATTGGTATTCCGGTATTGCGATTAAACGGTGATTACCTTGCCATCGTTACACTTGCGTTTGGTGAGATAATCAAAAACCTTGTAAATGTCCTTTTTATAGGAAAGGATTCAAAAGGATTTCATTTTTCAACAAAAGATGCCGTAAGTTTAAATATGGAACCTGATGGAAAGATTATATTAAATGGACCTCAGGGAATAACCGGTACACCTAATGACTCGACTTTCTTTATCGGTTTTATACTTATTCTCGTAACATTATTTATAGTATTAAACCTCATTCATTCAAGAGACGGTCGTGCGATTATGGCAATAAGAGACAACAGAATTGCCGCTGAGTCTATCGGTATCAATATTACCAAATACAAACTTATGACATTTACAATATCAGCAGCAATGGCAGGTGCAGCAGGTGTTCTTTACGCACACAACCTCTCAAACCTCACAGCCAACACAAACAACTTCGGTTACAATATGTCAATAAACATCCTTGTATTCGTAGTTCTCGGCGGTATCGGAAATATCAGAGGCTCTATCATAGCCGCTGTCGTGCTTACACTTCTTCCTGAGCTTTTGCGTGGAATGTCAGACTACCGTATGCTCATATATGCTATCGTGCTTATAGTCATGATGCTCTTTAACTGGGCACCAAAAGCTATCGAATGGCGCGAAAAACACCTTTCATTTAAAAAGAATAAAAAGGAGGCGGCATAGTATGGAAACTTTATTAGATGTTCAAAATCTTGGTATTTCTTTTGGTGGTCTCCGTGCCGTAAACAACTTCAGCATAAATATTGGCAAAGAGCAGCTTTACGGACTTATCGGACCTAACGGTGCAGGAAAAACAACTATATTCAACCTCTTGACAGGTGTTTACAAACCCGACAGCGGAAAGATAATCTTAGACGGTAATGACCTTACGGGAAAATCCACAATAGATATAAACAAATCCGGAATAGCAAGAACATTCCAGAATATAAGACTTTTTTCACAGCTTACCGTGCTTGACAATGTTAAAACAGGACTTCACAACAACCACCATTATTCAACGCTTGACAGCATACTTCGTCTTCCACGCTATCACAAAGTCGAAAAGGAAATGAATGATATTGCAATGGAACTGCTTGAAGTGTTCGGACTTAAGGATGATGCAAATGTCCAGGCTCAAAATCTCCCTTACGGACAGCAGAGAAAACTTGAGATTGCAAGAGCACTTGCCACAAACCCAAAACTGCTTCTGCTCGATGAACCGGCTGCCGGCATGAATCCAAATGAAACAGAAGAACTTATGGATATGATAAAATTCGTAAGAGACCATTTCCATATGACTATTCTTCTTATTGAACACGATATGAAACTCGTAAGCGGCATCTGTGAACAGCTTACCGTACTTAACTTCGGCGAGGTGCTTGCACAGGGCGATACATCAGATGTGTTAAATAACCCGCAGGTTATTAAAGCTTATCTGGGTGAATAAATAGAGAAACTCCATAGGAGACATTCTCCATAGGAATTTCTTGTGTAAACCACTATGTTGTTGAGTTTGGATTGCAGCATCTTTTTAATTTTAGAAATGAGGGATAAATTATGGCAATGCTTGAAGTTAAAGATTTAGAAGTTTATTATGGTATGATACAGGCGATTAAAGGTATCTCTTTTGAAGTGAATAAAGGTGAGGTTATCGCTCTTATCGGTGCCAACGGTGCAGGTAAGACTACTACCCTACACACGATAACAGGACTTCTCTCTCCTAAAAAAGGAAGTGTTATGTTTGAGGGAAAAGACATAACAAAGATACCTGCACATAAAATAGTATCAATGGGAATGGCTCATGTCCCTGAGGGGCGACGCGTTTTTGCAGACTTAAGCGTATATGAAAACCTTAAATTAGGAGCATACACTAGAAAAGACAAAGAAAACTTAAACAAAGACCTTGAAAGCATATATGAAAGATTTCCAAGACTTGCCGAGAGAAAGAACCAGTCGGCAGGAACATTAAGCGGTGGTGAACAGCAGATGCTCGCCATGGGACGTGCACTCATGTCAAAACCATCAATCATCCTTATGGATGAGCCGTCAATGGGACTTTCACCAATCCTTGTAAATGAGATATTTGATATTATCGAGTCTATAAGCAAATCCGGTACAACTGTTCTTCTTGTAGAACAGAACGCAAAAAAAGCTCTCTCAATCGCAGACAGGGCATATGTACTTGAAACAGGAAAAATCGTAACAAGCGGCAAAGCAAGTGAATTACTTGAAGATGACTCGATAAAGAAAGCTTATCTGGGAGAATAAATAGATAAGCTCCATAGGAGCTTATCATTAGAAGAATGCACAGGCATTAAAAAATGCCTTTATGCATTCTTCTACACCCCACTACTTTTTATCTTTAATCAAAATATATATTTGCGAAACAAAAGGAGGTATCACGATGGGAAATATGGTTATTACGGTTTCTCGCCAGTACGGCAGCGGCGGTAAAACTATCGCTGCCATGCTTGCCCAGAAACTTGGTATCAACTGCTACAGCCGTGAAATTTTGAAGATGGCTTCTGAGGACAGTGGCATTAATGAAAGACTTTTCGGTATGTCCGATGAAAAAATCCGTCATGCAGGCTGGTTCAAGACTTTAAGCCGCCCTTACACGGGCGAACTTCTTCCACCTGAGGATAAGGGCTTTGTCTCTGATGACAATCTTTTTAATTATCAGGCTAAGACAATCAAAGAACTTGCCGAAAAAGAATCCTGCATCATTGTCGGAAGATGTGCAAATTACATATTAAGAGACAATCCTGATGTACTCAGTGTTTTTGTTCATGCTGATGATGATTTCTGTCTTGCAAGGGCTATGGAGCGTAACAGTTTCAGCGAAAAAGAAACTAAAAAATTTATTGAACGCACTGACAAATACCGTTCGGACTTTTATCACTATCACACGGGACATCACTGGACGGATGCGAGATATTATGACCTCTGTCTTGACAGTTCAAAACTCGGTTTTGAGAAATGTGTCGAGGAGATAGAAGCTTATGCTAAGATAAGATTTAGAAAGTAAAGGATTTTTATTGCTTTGAAAACCCAGTGTACTGACCTGATGACTTTTAGTTAAATAACTTAGGATAAATTTTCAGTCTGCAAGACGGAAGAATGAGCCGTAGCGGGCTACGGCGATTGATGACAACGAAGCAAATGGAAATTTATACAAGTTATTTGGCAAAATATCAACAGGTCAGTACACTAGGAGCATACAGCCGATTTTCACGGCTTGTATGCCCCTGACTGTTTTTAATTATATTTACAATCACTCCTACAACAAAAGCTTTGCCTCTCTCAATACAAGACTCTCATTTTTTCTCCATATCGAAGAAAATTGCGAAATCGGCACCGGACAGCCTGCTACACCTATCTCAAGTGTTATACACGGTGATTTAATCTTTTCCATCACATAATCACGCATACTTCCGACACTAGGACCGCTTGAAGAACCATAACTGTCCCCGCTTGCATATCCTGTTATCTTTCTTGCAAGCCGGTACATTTTCTGTGTTTCTTTTTTAACTTTTCCGCTTCCGCCGCTTCCAAATACTATAGAGCCCATAGCATGATAATTTACGACACCTTTTAATGTCTTGTTATTTTTTAACTGTTTTAACAATCCTGCGATTGCCTTTGTTTCCGGCTCACTTGCTGCCGATGGTCCTGAAAATCCCTCACTTCCACGCTTTCCACCATGATTTGCCTTAAAATGCGAATTTGAATTTCTGTTAAGGTCAACTCCTCTGGCATTTGCTTTCCATGTCGCCGTATGTGATGCACCAGACATTTTATACAGAGCCTTACGAAGCTTTTTGTCTCTTATCTTTGAAATTCCAAACTGAGAAATTGTTGTACCGTCAGGATTTGCCATCGGAATATAATGTATCGCCATCTTATTTAAAACATTTTTTACTTTTACTCCCTTGACACTTCCATTGTAATTTTTAAGGTAACTTTCTATCTGTGCCATACAAAGCTGTGCCGTCATATATTCCCTTGCATGAATATTTCCAATAACAAGCAATGTCTTTTTGGCTTTCTTGTTTCCTATGACAACATCATATATTTTTCTTTTATCATTTGATTTTCCCACAACTTTTACACTGACATAATCAGAATAAGTATTTTTAAATGACTTTATATCACCGCACATCTCACTGTAACTGTACTTCTGATGTTTTGTGTTCACAAAATTTGCAATCCTGAAACTTTTAGCATTTGAATTACTTGCATATGTCTTTCCATCGTATGTCCTTTCTGACTTAACATAATACTTATATCTTTTTCCTTCCACAACCTTTTTATCCGTAAATTTTAATTTGGTTGTTTTTGCGACTATTTTATACCCATTGTTATTTGTCTTTTTATATAAAATATACTTTTCTGCACCGGTCGACCTGCTCCAGCTTATCTTTACTTTTTTACTACCCAGTCTTGTAAAACTTATCTTGCTCTTTGCAGGGATTTCAGGCTCCTCGATGACGGGACCCGATGAAACCTTTGTCTCGTTCTTTCTTATAATATCTTTCTTTGCCACAGTCAAAACCTCATTGTCAGTTTTTGCTGCTGCTGATACCTTTCTGTCCGCATTTGCCGCATATGAAATACTACTCACTGCCATAGTCATCGCAAGTGATAATGCTATTAACTTGTACTGTTTTTTATTCATTTGTTTTTCCTCTCTTTTTTAATAAATTTTATTTGTATATCTCTTAATCAAGCTGATATTCACAATCTGCATTTTGATAAATTTTGGTTGTATATTTCTTAATCAAACTGATATTTTCCATACGCTCTGCCGCCTGTTTGATAGTTTTAAATTTTATGTGCAATCACCTTGCACTTTTTCTTACAAAAGGCAATTCCATAAATCATAATATCATGTCTGTCATCGTTTTTCAGATATTCATCATATCTTTTTTCTTTAATCTGGGTAATTGCTTTTTCACAGGCTTTATCCATTCCCGAAAATGTCTTTGAATATTTAAGTTCAATAATGATACCTGCGTCAAAGTCTTCTGTCTCAACTATTATGTCGGCGAAACCGTCTCCTGCTTCAACATTTGATTTTACGAGCCAGTCTGCATTTCCTACCAAAAGTCCAACCAAAATCGTATGATAAGAACTTTCTTTTTCCTCGTCCCTTGCCTTTGTGTCGAAAACACTTATCGAATTGCTTAGTGTCCTGTTCAGATAATTCTCAACCGCCTTTGTGTCTCCCCCGTCAAATGCTTTCCAAAAGTTTTTTAACTGTTCTGTGTTGCTCATTACTGTTCTCTTAAACCATTCTTGTATCTGAAGTTTATAAACCTCCCTGACCTGTTTATTCGGAATAACAAGCTTATACGCACCACTTTCAGTCATACCAGTCTGAGTCAGATACCCCGTTGTAAATAATACACTCCAAAGATTGTCGATAATAGTATCGATTTCATCATATGTCAGTTCAAGACTGACCTGCTTCTCGATTGTTTCCCCTGAAACCAGCCGCTCGATTTCATCCCTTGTAGTCTTATTTGCCTTATCGATAAAGCGTTTGACAAGTCCGTTTCCGCTTGTATTTATCCAGTATGGCTGCGGCTTTGCATCCGGTTCACCGCACAGTCTGTCTACATGATTTATAACATCCCACGGGCAGTAAACATCAGCATCACCAAAGTGATAACCGTCATACCATTCTTTTGTCTCTGAAATATGCTTCAAAAGACCGTATGACTCCAAAAGTGTTTGCACTTCTTCATCCGTAAACCCAAACTGCTCGTCAAAGCGTGTATCTGCGATTGAAAGCACTTTAAAATTATTTAATCCTATAAAAATACTTTCTTTTGAAACGCGGAGACACCCTGTCAAAATGGCAAACTGTAAAAAATCATTGGTTTTAAGTGCGTCCCCAAACATTGCTCGTATAAGTGATACCATTTCTCTGTAGTAGCCATTCTGAAATGCTTTATCTAAGGGAACATCATATTCATCTATAATTATTATTGTCTTTTTGCCATAATGTTTATAAAGGAGTTCAGATAATAATCTCAATGCTGACGCAAGAATATTTACATCCATTGAATATCTGCCATTATCTAAACAAATAAGTGTCTTATATCTCTCTTTTTCATTTACCGTTAATTTTTCACTATCCAATAAAAAATAAAATCTTTCGGCTTCTCTGCCAATAATCTCAACAAATCTGTATAATGCTGTCTCAAAGTCAAGCCCCTCAACATTTTTAAGTGAGATAAATATAACCGGAAATTTTCCCATATATTCATCACAGATTTTTTTATTATTTTTAATATATAATCCGTCAAACAGTGATTCATCTGTTCCGATTTCAAAAAAATAACGCAGCATACTCATATTTAAAGTTTTCCCAAATCGCCTTGGTCTGGTAAAAAGATTTACCTTTCCCCACTTTTCAAGAAGCTGCTCCAACAATTTTGTCTTATCAATATAGTAAAATTCTTCCTGTCGTATTTCCTTAAAATCCTCAATCCCCACCGGCAATTTAATTTTTCTTCCCACAATTTATCAATCCTCCATAAATCAATAAGTCAATGACATTCGTCATACACTTTGCTACTTGCTCATATAAAGTTTGTGCTATGCACAATCTGCTTCCAGTTCCATCACAATCACCTGATTGAAGAGTCCCCCATCACCCAAAGGTAATTAATTTCTATCAGACATTAATTCCTATTTAACGGCTTTTAGACATTATATAAACTCACTGAACATACCCCCATTTTAACATTACATATAATAAATAGCAAACAGGAGTATGTCATCATTTCAACATACTCCTGTCATAATTTATATATTTAATTTAACGCCTTAACATACTTTATATTAAAATGCAACCATAGTACAAAAACCTGCTTTTATGTTTGTAACAGTTCAGCCTTGCATTACTTATGTTTTTCATACTATCTCGCACATTTATACTGAAGGTCTTCCCATCTTCTGTCTACTTCTGCCTGGAACTGGGCTATCAGGTCCTCGTTTCCTTTTTTGAAAAGATGTTTAAATCTTCCCTGCTCTCTTAAGAAGTCTTCGATAGGAAGTTTCTTCTTTGGCTCATATGAGAGTATCCATTTTCCATGGTCTACCTCAAAGAGTGGCCAGTAGCAGGTTTCTACGGCAAGTTTGCATATTTTCATTATCTCTGATGCATCATATCTCCATCCTCTTGGACATGGTGTCATGATGTTTAAGAAACTTGCTCCCTCTGTGTAGATTGCTTTTTCTGATTTTCTGTGAATATCTTTAAAATCCTGTAAGAGTGTTGTCTGTGCAACATATGGTACATCATGGTCTGCAATGATGCTTGCGAGGTCTTTGCGGTTCTGCATCTTACCATTAGACTGTGTTCCTACAGGTGTTGTTGTCGTGTCTGCATACATTGGTGTTGCTGATGAACGCTGAATACCTGTGTTCATGTATGCACCGTTGTCGTAACACACATATACCATGTCATGTCCTCTCTCCATTGCTCCTGAGAGTGACTGAAATCCTATATCATATGTTCCACCGTCACCACCAAATGTGATAAATTTGAATGTTTCGTCCTTTGGAAGTTTCCCTCTCTTTTTGAGTGCCTTGTATGCTGTTTCAACACCACTGAGTGTTGCTCCTGCATTTTCAAATGCGTTGTGTATATAACTGTCCTCCCATGCCGTATATGGGTACATGAATGAAGATACCTCCAGACAACCTGTTGCATTTCCTATAACTGCCCTATCTCCCTCATGAAGTCCTCGAAGCACGGCACGAACTGCTATCGTCGCACCACAGCCTGCACACATACGGTGTCCCGGTGCAAGACGCTCTGGTTTATTCATCATTGTTTTTAAACTGTAATCGCTCATTATGGCCTCCTATTATTTGCGTAATCCGATATACTGATACTGCTCTACTTTCTTTCCGTTCTCTACTGCTTCTTCAAGCTCAGCAAATATATCATATACTTCATTTACCGTGAAATCCCTGCCTGCAAGACCATAAATATAATTTACGGCTTCTATCATAACTTTACTTCTGTAAAGTCCTGCTGTAACTTCACTTCCAAGAGGTCCGCCGTTTCCATTGTAACTTTCACAACGGTCCATAATTGCGACTGCCTTACAGTCTTTGAGTGCTTTTGCTATCTCCTCTGCTGGGAACGGACGGAATACTCTGAGTTTTAATACTCCGACTTTCTTTCCCTGCTCACGAAGATTATCAACTGCCTCTTTTGCCGTTCCTGCTGCCGAACCCATAATAAGCATGATATAATCGGCATCTTCTGTCTTATATTCTTCAAAAAGTCCATACTCCCTGCCTGAAATCTCTTTAAATTTCTTTGCCACTTCAAGTATAACTTCTTTTGCGTTTTCTAATGCTGTCTCCTGATTTTTCTTTGCTTCCATAGCATAATTTGTCACTGAATAAGGACCTACTGCTATAGGCTTACCCGGATTTAAAAGATACTCTTCAGGCTCATATTCACCGACGAAATCTTTTACAAGCTCATCCTCCATAAGCTCAATATTTTCAACAGCATGGCTTGTGATAAATCCGTCCTGACATATCATAATAGGAAGATGCACCCTCTTATCCTCTGCGATAGGATATGCCTGAATGAAATTGTCATATGCCTCCTGATTGTTCTCTGCATATATCTGAATCCATCCTGTATCTCTCGCACCCATACCGTCTGAATGGTCGCAGTTAATATTTATAGGACCTGAAAGTGTACGGTTTACAAGTGTGAGTGCAAGCGGAAGTCTGTTTGATGCTGCAAGAAGAAGTTCCTCCCACATAAGTGCAAGTCCTGCCGATGATGTTGCAGTAAGACTTCTTGCTCCTGCTGCCTCTGCTCCGATTGCAGCACTCATTGATGAATGTTCACTCTCTACCGGGATAAACTCTGTATCCATCTCACCGTTTGCAATATATGTAGATACCATCTGCGGTATTTCTGTTGAAGGTGTTATAGGAAATGCCGGCATAACATCCGGATTTACCTGACGGATAGCATATGATACTGCCTCGTTTCCTGACATACGTTCTTTAATAGCCATTATTCTACGCCCTCCTTCATCTCAATCGCCCCAAATGGACAGACTTTTGCACATATTCCACAGCCCTTGCAATGGTCATAATCAAAATCAAGTCTCTTTCCGTCAACAACCGGAATACTCACATCCGGACAGACAGGTGCACAGAGTAAACACTGTTTGCATAAATCTGCTTTAAATACCGGTGTATTTGTTCTCCACTCTCCTGTATTAAAAAGCTTTGAAGTTCCTCCGGCAAATACCATAAGCCCCTCTGTAAGCTCACCGACAGGAGTTTGTTCATTTATTTTTGTAATATCGGTTCTCATTTTTTTCTCCAATCAATTTATTTGTTTATCAGGTGATTGCATGATTTTGAAACTAAAATTATATTGCAAAAATTTGTGCAACATATACATTACTGAGAGTATCGCAATTACCTATAGTTATTTATGATTAAAGGAAACTGTAAACCTGTCCCTCATATCATTTTTAATTTTAAATATATTTTAATGAAATAAATCTGCCTTTTTTAAGTTTGTGATATTTACATTTTTTCATATCAGGAAAAATTTGTGCCCTGCATTCCTGATGCAGAGCACATTGTGTATTTTCATACACTTAGGACAACTTATTTTTGGCATTTATTTCTTGTCAGCTATTTATTATGTACTTTTATCTATGCAATAATGCTATGCAGTCATGCTATGCAGTCATGCTCATATCTTTGTCGATATCTTCTGCAAGTGTATCAAATGTCATCTCAAGAGCTTCCATATTTCCGTCAATGACCTCAGGCTTCTTTGCAAATTTGTGCTGGTATGAAGCTCTCATTTCTCTGATAAATGTATCTCTCGGCATTACATTACTTACTGCAACTACTGCTGCGAGCATCGGTGAGTTAGGGAAATTCTTTCCAAGTGTCTTTACTGAGATGTGTCTTGCATCTACAGTGTAAACCTTTCCCTCATAGCCATTGAGCTTATCCTTAATCTCGTCTCTTGACTTTGGTGTGTTGATAATGATAGCACCGTCTTTCTTAAGACCTGCCGTAACATCAACTGAGTCAAGGAGTGTCTCATCTACAACAACCACATAATCAGGTGTGTATATATTAGAATGAATACGGATCTTGTCTTCACTAATTCTATTGTAAGCCGTAATAGGTGCACCCATACGCTCCGGACCATACTCAGGAAATCCCTGAACATACTGTCCTGTCTTAAATGCTACATCTGCAAGAAGTAAAGCTGCTGTCTTTGCTCCCTGACCGCCACGACCATGCCATCTGATTTCAATTCCGTTATTCATGATTATTTCTCCTCATATAATATCTTTCAGATACATAAATAACATGTATCTCAGTTAAAAAGTTACCAAATCACTATTGCATTAAGATGAATCAAATTCATCTTAATAATGTTTTTTTCTCAAGTGCAAGTACCATTATATACGCAATAAAAAAAAAGTAAATACCTTTCATTCAATTTTTTTCATTTTATCGATGAAAGATATTCACTTAAAATCATTTTAGTTTTTCTTATTTTAAAACATATTCAAAAGCAGCATAACAACTTAACTTATCCACTTAAATCAATCATTTTCCTTCAATATCATCTCATATATAACCTGTGCCACACCGTCCTCATCATTGGAAGCCGTTATATAATCTGCTACTGCCTTTACTTCCTCCTGTGCATTTGCCATAGCAACACCGACACCCGCATACTTTATCATAGAAATATCATTAAAGCCGTCACCACAGGCTATCATATTTTCCCTTGAACTTCCGATTATCTCACAGAGATGCTCTAAAGAAGCCGCCTTGTCAATGCCCTTCGGTGTAATCTCAATAAAAAACGGCTCTGAGCGTGACACATTTATCCTGTCACCAAATCTTTCCTTAAAAGCCTGCTCTTTTTCAGGAGCAACCTCCGGCTCTGCTGTTCCAAGACACTTATTGAGAGGAAAATCAATATATTCTATAATATTCTTTTTATATGAAACCGGCAGATGATTTATCCTCGCTTCAAGGTCGATATACTTGTCTGGTCTGTCCGCAGCGATTATCCCTGTCCTGTCATATGAAACAAGGCCGATATTAAGCTCCTCCGCCAGTTTAAAAAGTTTGGGAACTATATCCTCCGGAAGTGTCTGCTGATAAATAACCTCACCCGTACCACATTCAGTAATCTGACCGCCGTTAAACGCTGCGATAAAACCACCAAACTTATCAAGTTTAAGTTTCTTTGCAACAGGTTCCGCCCCCGGCGTAGGTCTGCCCGTCGCAATCACAATCTTGTGCCCCTGCTCCTGCATTTTCATAATAGCATCCAATGTTCTGTCCGTAATCTCCTTCTGCGAATTGGTAAGCGTACCATCCAAATCAAGAACAAGAACCTTTTTATCTTTACCTATTTTTGTACTCATTATTTTTACTCCTTTAAAACCTATATATAATAAATTTTTTATATTATGTATAATAAAATTCCCAATTTTTTTTTATATTACAGTCCACTAAAATTCCTATATCAATATTTTTATCAACATTTTCTTTAATGCTTTTATGATTATATTGCAATTGTAATATATTAAGTAAAATATATTTTTTTTCATTGTACGCATAAATAAAACCATTACACTTTAGCTTAGCATCTTCACAATTTACGCATAATATACTATTATTATATACATCAATGACATTATTAAATTTTTTTAACCTATTCGTTTCAGCTAAAATTCTAACAAATTTTTCTTCAAAAACATCTGCAATAACCTCTCCAAACATTTTCATAAATGGTATTATTTTTTCATTAAGGATACTAAATGACCATCTATTGTCTACACACCAACCATGTGCAACCTTATTTCTTTGCTCAACCAATTTAACTAATTCCTCAAATAATATCTTTGAATTTCCCCCATTTTTTTTATTGATAAAGTCTTTTGTACAATCAACATTTAACTCATACTTATCAGAAATAAATTTCACATATTTTTTATTAGTTAATATCTGTTCCTTACTATTTTTTAACCCTAAATCATTAAATAATTCTAACAAATGATCTATACTTAAATTTCCACTATGCACTAATAGCAGTTCTTTATTTAATAAAAATTTTTCTCTCTTTTGTAAGCACGAATTTAAATTTCTTATTACATCTTGTTCAGTAAGTTCCATGTTACGAAACCTTTGTGGATGTGCCAAAAATTCTCCACTCTGCTTTATATGTTTTTTTCTAATACTATCTGATAAATCATTATAATTTTTTACCATAGATATCCAAAAATCCAAAAGTGAATTTGATAATTTATCTACATAAGATTCATAACAACCATATAAACTAATAATTATGGCATTATATGTTACTGGTGTATTCAATACTTCTCTAAATCTTTTGTTCATCTTATAAATATCCACTTCCAAAAAATTATAATTATTTTTTTGTATCTCCTTCATTAAAGTCTTTTGTTCTTCTATATTTGCAATATATTCACATATATTTTGTAAATTTTTTAAATATTCATTTTTATTTATCTTTATGCTATTCATACATTTTTCCTTCTAAAATATTTTGAATAATTCTATCAAAAAAGTCAGCTCTTTGTAAAATATCATTTTTCGATTGTTTTTTTCCATTAAAAATTTCTTTATTTTCAATATATTTTTTTTCCATATATTTTAAAACTTTATCATTTTCAAGCACTATATTATCTTTAATATCATTTTTTGTAAGAGCTAACATTATTGCATCATATATCATTTTTTGTGGTCTTGACCACCTTAATCTTCCACGGATTTCCTTATATTGACAAAATGCTTTTTCTCCAAATATTTTATCAGCCTTATTTACAGTATCTAAAAATAAATCTCCCAAAATCTTTTCTCTATTTTCATTATTATCCAACAAAGAATTTCCACAAATTAAACATTTATCCAAAAATTCAGATAATTGTCCTGAAAATTCATTTATATGTCTCATAGAAAAAAATCTTAAAACTAATTCTACATCATACATCCTCATATACAGATTATTTGTTGCCAATTCGTCTGTAACATCTAAAGAATCTATTATATCTAAACCTTCTAACTCTGCAACTATTGTCTTATCATTTTTTATGTCAGCCGGAATTCCCCATAACTTTCTAAAGATAATATTTTCTGAAAGTTTTTTACACATTTGATTAAATTTGCCATCATATAACGCATTCCTTATCTCTTGATCCTCTAATTTTACCCCACCAGTATTTAATCTTTCAAAAACCATCCTTTTCATTTTTTGTTCTTGCAACTGTGTTTTTGCAGATTCTTTTAACAGAGAAACCATTGACAATTGTCGTCTATCAATTCCTTCCTTAATTTTTTGCGGTAATTCACTATATTTTTTACCATTCAATTCTGGCCATTCTGTCAACCCCTCTAATTCATATAAATCACTATAAAAGTCTATTATCGTAGAAATCCTCTGTAAGCCATCCATTACTTCATATCTTCCAAATTCAATCTCATACATAAAAATTGGTGGCACAGGTATATTAATAATAAACGATTCAATCAAACGAGACCTTTTTTTATTATCCCATGTAATTCTTCTTTGATATATAGGCTTTCTTTCATAATTATTACTCGAAAATATTTCTTTAACTAAAGGCAACTTTATCGCTCCTTGTTCTGTTACTATTCTAGCTTCACCCTTTTGATATTTTTCATTAATTTCTTCATCAGATAACATATTCTTATTCTTTTCTTCTCCTTCAAAAATTACTTTTTCAAAATCTAATAATTGTATGTTCATATTTTCTCCTTTTATACTCATTCTATGCCATCATTCTTTTATTATCCATAGAACATTTAATTTCTGAATATATCTTATCTTCTTCTAATTGTTTTTTCACAAATTCTGCTATTGGTTCTGCCACTGCCAATGCTAACCTCACCGGTACTGCATTACCAATTTGTTTATAGACCAAATTCAACTTTGAATTATGGCTTTTTTTATCACTTTTACCTCTACTAAATTCATACCAATCCGGAAATGTTTGTATTCTTGCAATTTCCTTGACTGATAATCTCCTGTTATTTTCTTCACCATCACTGAATATATATTTATCTTTACCTACATGAACCATAGGCTCTCCTGATGGATGTATCGGTGCCTGTCTTCCTGATGCCTGAATTGTAAAACTTGGCTGTGACCATAGTTTTTTCCGATTTCTAGACATAAAAATTGTGGAATATGAACCAGTGAAATAATCTCCGGGTTCATCTTCTAAATCTCCAATCGCATCACGCAATGTTACAACTTCTTTGAGTCCTGTAATGCCATATCCGTGTGTAACAGCCGGAAAAACATATTCATACTCTATGTCATTTCTTACACCAACCAAAATAACTCGTTCTCTTATCTGTGGAACACCATAGTCTGCTGAATTGAGAAGTTTATGATAAATTTTATAACCTGCCGCTGCAAAATCCTCAACAATTTGTTTAAAAACTTCTCCCTTTCCAAGACTCATCATTCCCTTTACATTTTCAGCCACAAAAATCTTTGGCTTACTTTGCATCAGACATCTAATAAAATGTAAATATAAAAAATTTCTTTTATCGTCAACTAATCTTGGTCCTGCTTCTGAAAATCCCGGACACGGAAATCCACCTAATACTATATCTGCTTTAGGAAAACTTTTTATTTTTCTTATATCACTTTTATCCATATATATATATTTCCCTGCATTATTCGCATAAGTTTCCCTTGCTTCATCAAATATATCATTCACATAAATAGTATTAAACACATTATTCTCTATATTTTCATCAAATATCTTTTTATCTTTGAACGAAGCTTCCATCACTTCTTCTCCCATAACCGCTTTTAATCCTGCAAGTTCAAAGCCTAAATCCAGTCCCCCACATCCTGAAAATAACGATAATAAATTCCATTTATCCGGATTATAACGAAGTTTATCAAATTCTATTTCTTCACTACAATCTGCAAAAGCCTGTCGTTCTTCTTCTATTTTAGAGTTAAGAAGTTCCTTAACCTCACTTATTTCATAATAAGGAGCCGGTTTAAATTTACCTCGCCCTTTCTCTTTTAATATAACAGCCATGTTTCATCACCTCTAAACAATTCTATCTGTTCCTGCATTATTATTATCAATATCATCCGTTGTCTTTATATTAAGCAATTTCATATATTGCAATAATCTCCCAGCAACTTCGTTCCCCTTGATTATAAGCGGTTTATCATATATCAACTTTGGAACCAATCTGTTTTCTTTAGCATTCCATAACACCTGAACTGACAAAGGTCTATCTCCATCCCATTTTCCCTTAAATGTACGATAATTTAACGCTTTACATGCAAAATAAATATCCGGATATTTCTTAACATATTCTTTAATCGGCATCATATTATCAATTACATCCTGTGCTGAATTAACATTTTCATTCATTAATATGTAATTCGCAATGCCACTATTTTCTATCACTTTACCATTAACCATTGCATTTCGCTTTTCACCAGACAAATTACTTCCTGCATAAACATCAATAACCTGTTCTTCCGTAAGTAATAATTTTCCCGATAAATCTCCACTTTTCTTATTTAATAATTCAAATTTCCACCCAAGAGTAATAGCTCCTTTCTCAGTCCTTTTAAATTTATTTTTATAAATTAACATTCTTTCTTCAAATCTATCACTAATAGAAATTGTGGAATTTTCAATAATATTCGACCAATCACTTCCAAGAAGCTGTTCTGCCCTTTCTGCACTCATTTTATTTTCGATAAAATCAGCATTTTCTTTTTTATACGATAATTTAATCTCTATTTGGTCTGATACCGACTTTGCTAATACATATACATCTGTCTTAGGTTCTCCTTTATAACAGGTAGGTTTCCCGGAGCAAATTATCGAATAATGCTTTCCTTGAAATTCAAATTTCTCCCCAACTTTCATAAGTGCCACTATCTCTCTTTCTGCATCACCAAAATTCCCCATAATAGGCCTCCTCGATTATATAAGAACATTCAAATTTAAAACTTATTAACACAATTCGTAAAATTTCCACTATAAATAAATTAATATTATCACAATATCTATAGTCAATTACAATAAAAAATATTAAAACACTAAAATAATCATATCATAAATATCAACTTTTCTCTACATAGAATAACCTAAATTTTCAAATCCACAATCATCATTTTTTATCCTGATACATCAACAAACGATGCTTTTAAACTTAGCTTCTTCAACTATTTTTTTATATATTTATAACTATATTAGTATCAATAAATTTTCAAGCGAAACTGTCGATAACTTACATTAATCTTACATCGTATAATAAATAATGTAAGCAGGCATTCTTGTCGCCGTCAGTACTTAAGGGTGGTTTTTTCACCCTTTATGTACTGCTACGAGCGACATATAGCGAGAGCGTGCCTGCGTTATTATTTATTATACGATGTAAGATTTCACAGTCCCCAACAGTTTCGCTCACACAACTTACGCAAACTGACTATTATAAAGATTATAATAAAATCCTTTTTTCTTAAGCAGTTCATCATGATTGCCCTGCTCTATTATATTTCCGTCTTTCATTACAAGTATAATATCCGCATTCTGTATCGTCGAAAGCCTGTGTGCAACTATAAAACTTGTTCTTCCCTCCATCAGCTTTCCAAATGCGTTCTGTATCTTTATCTCAGTTCTCGTGTCTATTGATGATGTTGCCTCGTCAAGTATGAGCATTGGCGGTTTTAAGAGCATTACTCTTGTGATACAGAGAAGCTGCTTCTGCCCCTGTGACAATGTGTCTCCGTCCTCTTTTATCACCGTGTCATAACCGTTTGCAAGTCTTTTTATAAAGCTGTGTGCGTGGGTTGCTTTTGCCGCCGCGATTACTTCTTCTTTTGTCGCATCCGGTTTTCCCATAACGATATTTTCAAATATAGTACCGTCTTTAAGCCAAGTCTCCTGAAGCACCATTCCTATGTTTTTCCTGAGACTTGCCCTTGTGAGATGTCTTATGTCTGTTCCGTCTACTTTTATGCTTCCCTCATTTACATCATAAAATCTCATCAAAAGATTTATAAGCGTTGTTTTTCCGCAGCCTGTAGGCCCTACTATGGCAACTCTCTGTCCCGGTTTTACATCAAGGTTAAAGTCTGTGATAAGTTTTTTATCCTCGACATATGAGAAGTAAACTCCTGAAAGCTCCACCTCTCCTTTTACTCCGGTAAGTTCAACTGCATCATCGTCCTCCGGTATCTGAGGTTCTTCATCGATAAGTTCAAGAACTCTCGCCGCACACGCAATGGCATTCTGAAGTTCCGTTACTACGCCTGAAATTTCATTGAACGGCTTTGTGTACTGGTTAGCATAACCTAAAAAGCATGATAACATTCCCACTGAAAGATACCCGTTTAATGCGAAAAATGCTCCAGTCACTCCTACTCCTGCATACACGATATTATTGACAAATCTTGTTGCCGGATTTGTTATTGATGAGAAAAATGTTGCCTGAAGTGAATATTTTTGAAGTCTCTTGTTTATATCGTCAAACTTATCAAGTGCTTCTTTCTCGTGTCCGTATGCCTGCACAACTTTCTGGTTTCCTACCATCTCATCTATAAGTGCTGTCTGCTCTCCTCTTGTTGCCGATTGCAATTTAAACATAGTGTATGTCTTTCTCGCGATAAAACTTGCAACAAAAAATGACAACGGCGTTACAATTACAACGACAAGTGTTATCCATACATTGAGGCTTAACATAAAGATAAGCGTTCCAAGTATCGTAAGCACTCCCGTAAATGCCTGTGTAAATCCCATAAGAAGTCCGTCTGCAAACTGGTCGGCATCTGCGATAACCCTGCTCACAACATCACCTGACGGATGTCCGTCAATATATTTTAATGGAAGTATCTGAATTTTTTCAAACGCATCTTTTCTTATATCCCTTACAACATTGTAAGTTATCTTGTTGTTGCAAATGTTCATAAGCCACTGTGCAAGTGCCGTAAACGCTATTATAACTACCATCTTCTTTAAAATAGCCATAAGTCCGGTAAATTTGACGGCATCTTTTCCGAGCATCAGGTCAACTGCATTACCCGTAAGTATAGGAAGATAAAGTGTAAGCACTACCGTTACCGCTGCGAGTATCAGTGAAAAAGCTATATAACTGTTGTATTTTTTTGTATATTTCAAAACACGCTTTATTGTTTCCCACTGTGATTTTTTCTTTTCCATTATGCTGACACCTCCCCATCTGCTTTTTTATCTTTAAACTGTGACATATAAATTTCATGGTAAACTTCACAATTTTCAAGAAGTTCGTCATGAGTTCCTTTTCCAACGACTTTTCCGTCGTCGAGTACAAGTATCATATCGGCGTGCTTTATTGACGATGTTCTCTGCGATACGATAAATGTTGTCGGCTCATAACCAAGCTGTTTAAGTGATTTTCTGAGTTTCGCATCAGTTGCAAAATCAAGTGCTGACGCACTGTCATCTAATATAAGGACTTTTGGTCGTCTTACAAGTGCTCTTGCAATCGTAAATCTCTGTTTTTGTCCACCTGAAAGATTGCGTCCGCTCTGCTCTATCATATAATCAAGACCGCCCTCTTTGCCTGCGACTATCTCTGCCGCCTGTGCATTTTCAAGTGCAAAATTTATCTCGTCATCGGTTGCCTTATCATTTCCCCACTTCATGTTTTCTCTTATGCTGCCTTTAAATAACACGGCTTTCTGCATAACGATACCGACAATACTTCTTACTTCCGATACTTTATAATCTTTTACATTTTTTCCGTCAATAAGAACTTTTCCTGCGGTCGCATCATAAAATCTCGGTATAAGGTTTACAAGTGAAGATTTTCCTGAACCTGTTCCTCCTATGATACCTATAGTCGAGCCGGCAGGAGCCGTAAATGATATGTTTTCAAGTGACTTATCCCCTGCACCTTTATATGTCAGGTCTACATTTTCAAATACAACCTCTGCACCTTTTGCATTTTTATCTGCTGAATTATTACTTAAGTCTTTTCCTAAAGCTATCGTATTTTTCATATCATTATTCGTATCAGATTTAAGCTCACCACTTTTTGCACTATCCGTATCTTTTAAACTTATGTTTTCTTCATCCTCCGAAACAAAATCATCCGTAATCGACGGTTTCATCTCAAATACAGTCTGTATTCTGTTTCCGCAGGCAACAGCCTTTGTAGAAAGCACAATTGTATTTGCAAGTTTTATAAGTTCAACAAGAATCTGTGACATATAATTAACGAGTGCAATGACTTTTCCCTGTGTGAGAACTCCTCCGTCAACTCTTATCGCACCGACATACAAAAGTACGACAAGTGCTACATTCAAAAAGATATATGTCACCGGATTTGTAAGTGCTGATATTTTTCCTACAAGAAGCTGTAGATTTGTAAGTATCTGATTTTCATTGTTGAAATCTTCTTTTTCCGCTTCCTCTTTGTCAAATGCCCTGATAACACGCACACCTGTAAGATTTTGTCTTGTCCTGCCGAGAATACCATCAAGTCCTGCCTGAACTTTTCTGTAAAGCGGCATACTGACAGCCATTATTCCAAGTACGACAACGGCAAGGATAGGGATAACAACAGCAAACACTATTGCAGCTTTTACATCAACCGTAAATGCCATGACTGCCGCACCGAACACAATAAACGGCGAGCGCAGGAACAGTCTGAGTGCCATATTTACACCTGACTGCATCTGATTTATGTCACTTGTCATTCTTGTAATAAGAGTTGAGATACCGACCGTATCCATCTCTGTAAATGAAAGTGACTCAATATGTTTAAAAAGTCCATGTCTCAAATTTGTGGCAAATCCTACTGCTGCCTTAGCCGCAAAATATTGTGCCGTTATCGAACTTAAAAGTCCGACCGCCGCTAAAAGTATCAGGACACCGCCGTAGACAAGTATAAAATGAGAATCACTTTTTGCGATTCCTTCATCAATTATCTTTGCCATCACGATAGGCACCGTAAGATCAAAACAGGCCTCTAACAGCTTGAATAAAGGACCGAGGACACATTCCTTTTTGTAATCCTTTATATACTTTAATAATTCCTTCATGTTTTCCTCCATCTCTAAAGTCTTGTGGATTGCTGTATTATTATGCAATTTATTTATTGTCGCACAGGCTGACAGCTAATGTCAAGCTGTGCAGCGATAAGAGCAGTATGTCTTGCCGCATCTGAAAAGCAACAATTCTGCCACATCTAAAAACAATATTTTAGGGAACTCTATTATAAAATAAAGTTCCCCTGTTCAGATTATTTCTATTCGCCCCAAAAATCAGCAGACTCCTGTGTTCTGCCTGATATTCCAAATAATATTAACATTATTATACTATATACACCTTTTTTTGCAACATAATTAACACGCGAATTTTACAGCACTATCTTCTCGGCGGCTTTGGTCCCATATACTGATAAAAATATGTTTTCATCATGCCGTTATATATCTTGCGGTTTTTGTCCGCTTTCCTGCCGATGTACTTTTCAGCCTGCTCATAAGCTGTTATAAGATACATTGACCATGAGTCAAGACTTCTATAGACATTTCCTATCTCTTTATAAAGTAAAGGCATTTCGTCAGGTTCATCGAGTCGTCTTCCGTATGGTGGATTTGTTATGATAAAACCATATTTCTTGCGGTGGCTCGTCTGGTTTAACGGTCGTCTCTGGAAATGAACAAGATGGTCCACCTCCGCATTTCTCGCATTTTCCATTGCTGCTTTTATCGCATTTTCACTTATATCGTAGCCCTGTATATCCATCTCTATGTCTCTGATTATCATATCCTCGGCTTCATCGATGGCATCATACCACTCTTTTTTAGGAATGATATGTGTCCATTCCTCGGAAATAAACGAACGGTTCATGCCCGGTGCGATATTTGCTCCTATCATTGCCGCTTCAATAGGAAATGTACCGCTTCCGCAGAACGGGTCGAGCAGTATGCGTTCTTTATTCCACGGTGTGAGCATGATAAGCGCCGCTGCAAGCGTCTCCGTAATCGGTGCTTTTACGGTGGCAAGACGATAACCTCTCTTGTGAAGCGACTCTCCCGATGTGTCAAGCCCCACCACTACTTCATCTTTCATTATAGTTACCCTCACCGGATAACTTGCTCCATCCTCCTGAAACCAACTTACATTATATTTGGATTTAAGTCTGTCAACCATTGCCTTTTTCATAATGGACTGTATGTCTGACGGACTAAATAACTTACTTTTTATGGATGTGGCTTTCGTAACCCAGAACTTTCCATTTTCAGGAATGTAATTTTCCCACGGCAGTGCTTTTGTCCCCTCAAAGAGTTCATCAAATGTAGTTGCCTTAAAGCTGCCTATCTTAAGCAGTATTCTTTCTGTTGTTCTAAGAAATATATTTGCACGGCAGATTGCATCTGAATCCCCCGTAAATGTCACTTTTCCATCTTCCACTTTTACTATCTCGTATCCGAGTCGTATTATCTCTTTCTTTAAAACCGCTTCCAGTCCAAAATGGCATGGTGCGATAAATTCATATTTTCCCACGATTATCTCCATTCCTATAATATCTTTTACAAGTATCACATTTTAATAAAATATATATTTAATATAAAAATCAAAACATTCCGTCACCGGATATGGCATACAGATAATCAACTATCTGCCTGATAGAATCTACAGTTTCTCTCTGATATACAGTTTCTTTTTCCAATTCATGAGATACATTGTTTACTTCAAATGAAGTCTCCAAAAGTTGATTAAAAATGCTTTCAACTCCCTGTAATGCTTCTTCTTTATCTTTTTCATCACCTGTCTTGAAAGCTGCAAACAGTTCTCTAGCATCACTAAGTAATGTAACTATACGGTCAGTTATATTTATTGAATCAAATGACATTTGTTCAAGATTCATCATTGTATTTTCCATTCTCTCCAATACAACTTCCGTAGTTTTTTCTGTTTCCTTCAACTCCATTTATATTTCCTCCAGCAATTCATATATACTCTTAACTCCTACAAGTTTCATCCCTTTTAACTGTGAACTGTCAATACTTAAACTTTCACAATTTACTTTAGGCATAATACATCTGTCAAAACCAAGTTTTGCAGCTTCGAGAACTCTCTGCTCTGCCTGGTTTACTGCTCTTACCTCGCCTACAAGTCCAACCTCGCCAAAACATATCGTCTTACTGTCAATAGCTATATTTTTATAACTTGAAAGAACAGCAAGAACTATGCCCATGTCAAGTGCAGGCTCATTTATCCTCATACCTCCTGCGACATTTATATATGCGTCGCAGTCGCCCAGATGCAGCCCTATCCTTTTTTCCATTACTGCCAATAGAAGATTTACCCTGTTATAATCAGTACCCGCTGATGTTCTTCTAGGCATATTAAAATTAGTGCGGCACACAAGTGCCTGTACCTCAACAAGTATCGGTCTTGTCCCCTCTATAGAACACGCAACGACCGACCCGGCTTCATTTTCAGGCTTTCCCTGAAGCATATATTCAGATGGATTTAAAACTTCCCTAAGCCCATCTGCACGCATCTCAAATACACCGATCTCATTTGTCGAACCAAATCTGTTCTTTACTCCTCTTAAAAATCTGAACGATGCACCACCGTCTCCCTCAAAATAAAGCACCGTATCTACCATATGTTCGAGAACCCTCGGTCCTGCCACCACACCTTCTTTTGTAACATGGCCGACGATAAATACCGTTATATGAAGCCCCTTTGCTATCCTCATAAGAATACTTGTAGCTTCTCTTACCTGGCTTACGCTTCCTGGTGCAGAGCCTACATCTTCCCTATACATAGTTTGTATCGAGTCTATTATGACAACATCAGGCATCATGTCAGTTATGCTGTTTGATATTATATCAAGATCAGTCTCACACAATATGGAAATGTCTCTAGAAAATGTTCCAAGTCTCTCTGCTCTCATTTTTATCTGGCGAAGTGATTCCTCACCTGATACATAGAGAACTTTTTTACCCTCATCCGAAAGATTTCTGCACATCTGAAGCAAAAGGGTTGATTTTCCTATGCCGGGATCACCTCCCACGAGCACAAGCGAACCGACAACAATACCTCCTCCGAGAACTCTGTCCATCTCTGATATTTTTGTACTTATTCTGTTTTCATCATCTGTGGTAACATTAGAAAGCAGCGTCGGAACTGCATCCTTTTTAGTTGCAGAAACGGTACCCGAAACTCCCGGTACCGCTTTTGCAACTGGTTCTTCAACAAATGAATCCCACTCATGACATCCGGGACACTGTCCAAGCCACTTAGATGATTCATATCCGCACTGCTTACAGAAAAAAACTGTCTTTTTTTTAGATTTTGCCATACTTATCCTCATTATCGGCTGCTGTCCACACTTATGCGTGAACAGCTATGATTATTGTGTTATATTACACTACTTGGCAAGTTTATAAATATTACAACTTAACAACCTGAATCTTATACTGCTTTTCAGGCTCTACCTCTATACTTACACTAATCTTTCCAGCAAGATTTGACTTCATTTTACCGATATTTGTGCCATCTACAAATACTTTATATTCTGTATCAGGCTCAAGTTCAACCGTAATAGAACTGTCCTCCCAGCCCTCTACCATGAAACTCATTTCACTATCAGTATTCTTCATCTCAGTTACAACAGTTCCCGGTACTGATTCATAAACGAACAATCCGTTTTTCTCAAGTTTTGTTATCTCTTTAAAGGTCTTTACCTTATATAAATCTCCCTCATACTCAAAATCAGATTTCTTCTGTTTTGTGTCAAACTCAAAGTTTCCAAAACTTAATGTTCCGTCGTTCTCCTTGCGAATCAATTCCTTTATAACAGCCATAATCTTTCCTCCTATGTCCTTTTATTTTGACGAAATAATTATACGGAATGAATAAGCGTTTCACTCATATTTTCTTTCCGCTTATTGTATTTTGCTTTAAGTAACAATTCATCATTTCTTTTATGACTGAACTGTTACTGATTTACTCTTAGAATATCACATTTTGTTGCAATTTGCAAAAAAATATATCGGATTTTAGTCACTTTTTTGTAACAAGTTCAGCCATAAAAATATAATCGGTAATATCTGAGCTTGCTCATTGTATTGCTGATTATATTTTTATGGTAGAATAGCCTTTCATTTATTACATGAGGTAAACATAAGCTGCGTAGCAGCGACTGACATTTTACCGGCAGATTTATGAATGTAATAAATGGAAGGCTGAACTGTTATCACTTTTTTATAATTTTGATTTCCGTTGTCAAGTTGTCTAAAACAAATCGATTTGTTTGAAGCTGCAGCTATTTTCTACTGTCCCACTGATATGATTATCTTTTTCTCAGTTTCATCATAATCAACATTTACTTTCTCTCCCGCCTTAACTTCTCCTGCAAGAAGTTTATCTGCAAGAAGATCTTCTATCTCTGTCTGTATTGCTCTTCTTATAGGTCTTGCACCATAATTTTTGTCAAATCCTTTGTCTGCAATATATTCTACTGCTTTCTCTGATACAGCAAGATTTATACGCATCTGTGCATTGGTTCTGCTGCTAAGGTTTCTGAGCAGTATTCTTACTATCTCTTTGAGATTTTCTTTTGTAAGCATATGGAATACAAGTACTTCATCAATTCTGTTTATAAACTCAGGCTTGAAGATTTTCTTTACTTCATCCATAACGCCCTCTTTCATCTTTTTGTAATCGGCTTCCTCACTGTCGTCAGTACCAAAACCAAGGCGGCTAGGCGATACTATACGCTGTGCACCTGCATTTGAAGTCATAATGATGATAGTATTCTTAAAACTTACCTTTCTTCCCTGTGCATCCGTAACATGACCATCTTCAAGTATCTGAAGAAGAATGTTAAATACATCAGGATGAGCCTTTTCGATTTCGTCAAAGAGTACGACTGAATAAGGATGTCTCCTCACTTTTTCGCTTAACTGACCACCCTCTTCATATCCTACATATCCCGGAGGTGAACCAATCATTTTTGAAACACTGTGTTTCTCCATATATTCGGACATATCAACTCTTATTATCTCATTTTCTTTTCCGAATACAGCTTCAGCAAGTGCCTTTGAAAGTTCCGTTTTTCCTACACCTGTAGGTCCTAAGAAAAGGAATGAGCCTATCGGTCTGTTCGGATCTTTAAGCCCTACCCTTCCTCGTCTCACAGCTTTTGATACTGCTTCGATAGCTTCTTCCTGTCCGACTACTCTCTCATGAAGTATGCTCTCAAGTTTTTTTAGACGCTCTGTCTCTTCCTCCTGAAGCTTTTGAACCGGTATTTTTGTCCAGTCGGCGATAACCGCTGCCACATCATTTTCATCCACACATACTTCTTTTCTGTTTTTCTCTTTCTCTATGTCAGTGCGAAGTTTTTCAAGTCTTTTTTCTGCATCAGACTGCATTTTCTTTAGCTCTCCGGCATGGGCATAATCTTCATTTCTAATGGCATCCTCTTTTTCTTTTTCCCACCTTAATATATCTTCTTCAAGCTCACGGAGCTCAGGTGTTGAAAGGTATCTGCTAAGACTAACTCTAGCCCCCGCCTCGTCAATAACATCTATCGCCTTGTCAGGAAGAAATCTGTCATTTACATATCTCTCAGACATTTTTACTGCCGATACTATGGCACTGTCACTTATCTTTACTCCGTGGTGCTCCTCATATCTCTCTTTAAGACCTGCAAGTATCGCAATAGTCTCCTCCGTGTCCGGCTCACTTACATCTACCGGCTGAAAACGGCGTTCTAAAGCTGCATCTTTTTCTATATACTTGCGGTACTCGTCTAGCGTTGTTGCTCCGATAAGCTGAAGTTCACCTCTTGCAAGTGACGGCTTTAATATGTTTGCCGCATCAAGTGCACCCTCTGCACCACCTGCTCCGATAATAGTGTGTATCTCATCTATAAATAAAAGAATATTTCCCGACTGTGTAACTTCTCTTACAGCCCTTTTTATCCTCTCCTCAAACTCTCCTCTGTATTTTGAACCTGCGACCATTCCTGAAAGATCAAGTGTGAGCACCTTTTTGTCCTTAATAATATCAGGCACATCACCTACCGCAATCTTTTGTGCAAGTCCCTCAACCACTGCCGTCTTTCCGACACCCGGTTCTCCGACAAGACACGGGTTGTTCTTTGTTCTTCTGCTGAGTATCTCTATAAGTCTTGTAATCTCTCTGTCCCTGCCTATGACCGGATCAAGTTTTCCGTCTTTTGCATACTCGGTAAGATTTCTGCTGTACTGGTCAAGCATCGGTGTTGCAGATTTATTCCTTCTGCTTTTCTGCATCATATACTCATTTTTGGCACTGTTTACATCCTGCCCCGTCGCCGTAAGAAGATCCACATAGAGTTTCTGGACATTTATCCCTCTCGTATTGAGAAGTCTTACTCCAAGACACTCCGTCTCTTTAAGCATTGCAATAAGGATATGCTCTGTTCCCGCCTGAGCTGAGCCTAATCTCTCCGCCTCGGTTATGCTGTTTTCAATAATCTTTCTGGCTCTTGGTGTATATTGCGGTCTTTCTGCCACCGCTACTCCCTCGCCTGTTTCAATCATTTCCTCTATAAGAACCCTGAGTTTTTCTTCCTCCACTCCGTTCTCACGCATAACCTCTGCTGCAACACCCTTAGTTTTTACAAGTGCTATAAGCAGATGTTCAGTTCCAATATAACCGTGTCCAAATGATTTTGCGACACTCAACGAATTATCAAGTGCTTTTTGTGCACTTTTGGTAAATTTATTTCGCATACGCTCAAAACTCCTTCATTTTATTAGTCTGCCTGCAACAGCTAAGTCTTTAATTTCTTATATCCATAAATCTGTAACCAGGCTGTCAACCGCTGCTATACGGCTTTCTTATTTCATAATTTTTACTCTCATTCTCTATGCCAATAATGCGTAATGTTGTTACTTTTTTCCTCAAACGAATCCAAATCTGTTTTTTCGTTATTATCTCCCAACATCTCTTTTTCTGATATATCTGTTCCTGATACATCTTTTTTTGACATACCATCTTTTAGACTGTCAAATTTCGGCATATTTTCACCATATGTGTGTTTTATCTTTCCCATATATTCTATTGTATCTGTGCTGTCAACAGTTCCGGCATTATCAATGCCACCGGCACTGCCGTCTGAAATACCACCATATGCACTTATAATATTATTATTCTGCCGATAATGCAAATATATTGTTATCATTCCTATAAACATCAACAGACATATGATAACCATTATTCCCACAATATATTTCATCGTCTTTAATTTTGTTTCACTGACAGAATCTGAACCTACAACAGTATTTCCGATACTTTCTTTGTACCATGCTTTTACTTTATCATAGGGCATAAAGCTGTCATTTTCCGTATCATACAGATAAAACTCCGGCTCCTGTCTTCCGCATTTACAATATATAAGTACAAATTTATGCTCAAGATTATCTTCGGTGGCATATGCCGTTATGACATGACCACTTAGAACTATCTCTGTTTTTCCAAACCCTGTCGGAATATCCTTGTCATTCTCTAGCGGAACAACCTTATATTCTTCATTATAATGAATGGTTATAACGCTGTTCTGATATGTTGCGGTCACACTCTTAACCGCATCTTTTGTAATATTTTTTTTATCATCAGCGTTTATTTTTTTCTTTTTCGTTTTAGGTTTCGGGCTTTCACTCGGCTTTATATCATCTTTCGCAGACTCATCATTATTTTTTTTGCCATCGTAAGGTTTTTCTGTCCCTGCCGGTTCTTTACCGTCAGGCTCTTTATTGTCATTTTTTTGGGGTGCATCCGCTTTTTTAGCACTCTTACTCTTAACCATTATATTAAGTGTGTCGGAAGATACTGACATCTTTGAAGAATCTTCTGAATTATATACTGCATATGGCTGTTTTAATTCTATTGATGTACTGCCCTCTTTTCTCGCGACAAACTTAATGGAATATTTAAGACTGTTCACCCCGGTCTCCCTGCCTGTATCTTCTATTTGAAACCGGTTGTCATTGCCACTTGCAATACTCCCGCCTGTCATATACTGAAGGACTCTGCTGTCATAAGAAAAACTGCCCTCAAAGCCACTCATGGCATCAGATGAATTTACCGTGATTATCACATAAACTATATCCCCTTTTGAAACCTGACCGGATGATGCCCTTACCGACACCTCAGCACTTGCCGCACTCACATTTACAGCTTTGGTATTTATGCATACCATTAAAAAAAATAATGCAAATGCAAACTTATAAAATATATTGATTTTTCTTTCTTTTTTCAATCAAATCACCCCTGCCACCACTAATACAATATCATCTATTTTCGTGTCACAACAATTTTGTATTTTCTTGTATTTCCGCTTTCAGATTTCACTTTTACATAGAAAATATTTGTCCCGACTTCAAGGCTTTTTATTCCTGTGCCTGTCATCGTCGAATGTTTGCTTACCTTTGAAGCACATATCTTTACACTTGAAACACTGTTGTTCACCGTAAGTGTATATGTCTTTGTTCCGTTATCTCCAAGCACAAACTTACTGTCAAACGCATGATCTTTAATATAAAGCGTACTCAGATAATTGTTTGGATTCTTGCCACCGGACGGAACATCACATGCTTCCTCAGGCATATTATCATACACCGGTATTGAAAATACCATCGACATATTTTTGTCTATCACACCATAAGCCGCAACTGTTTTTGTCGCCTCATTGTTTGGTGCTTCTATATTTCCCATATACTGATGATTATACCTGTTTTTAGCTGTGACATTAAATTTTTCAAGGTACAGAGTATTCTGTCCCATATTTATATAATTTTTTCCTATATACTGTGCACCGCCGACTAATGACTTGTATCTGTTATTCCACGGGCGAAGATAGGTCTTTCCCGTTTTCGCCCATTTCAATCCGTTTGCCACTGCACCTCCGGCAACAACACTGTTATTTGCACCGATATTATAAAAATTGTATATTCCTTTATATCCGGATACAGTTCCAGATACCGAGCTGCTCATTTTATTTGCATTTATTACAACCTCCTGCTTCACTCGTGACGCAAGATGATAAGGACTTACCTTAGATTTTTTTGCAGCCGTCATAAATGTTTTTGAATATTTGACACTCACATTTTTGCCGCTGCTCTTATATGTATATTTTTTATTATACATAGGTGTATTTTTTAAGATATTTTCAACACCCGACTGTGTCTGACTTCCCCTCTGATACTCAAGACTCTCAAACTGGAAAATTCCTCTTTCATCAAGGAAATTTCGCGGATCCATATAATATTTTACCGCTTTTTTTGATGCCGTAACCCAGGTACTTCCATCGTATGGTATATACCTGTCCTTTGTCCAGTCATAAGCCTTTGCTTCTGTCGATTTCCACGCATATGACTTATTTATACTCAAAAGATTAAGCCCTACCTTTGACTCATTATTTATGACCGTAGACCATTTTAAACCAGTCTTATAAGGCTTAAACTCCCAACATGGATATTTCTCATGAAGTTTTACAAGTTCCGTTATATAATCATCCGGAAATCCTGCCTTTTTCAGATTTTTCTTAAATTCAGCATTAGTTTCAGGTGCAGCTGTCGGCTTTTCCGTCACTTTAGGTGCTGCCGTTGCATCAGGTTTCTTTGAAGGTTTAGCTGTCACTGTCGGTTTCTTTGTCACTGCAGGTTTTTTTGTTGCACTTGCACTTTTCCCTTTGATTATCTGAAAATATACATTGTCAGCCAAAATATACCCTGTATGTGTTATCTTTGCCGATATGAATTTCACCTTAAAATATCTTTTTGATGCGACCGTCTTTTCCCCTAAAATAACAAACTGGTCACCATTTTTTACAACTATTTCTCTGCCTGATGAATTGGTAATAACAATAGCCTTTCCCAGTGTTTTTAACATATTAAGATTTCTACTGCTCTTTGATATTCCCGGAAGTCCTGTCCCATATGAAACATTCACATTTTCTGCTGCTATATATCCCTTATAAGATGTTCCCTCATATACAAATAAAGCATAATACCATCTTTTCACTCCGGATTTTTTTTCAATGTATATTCTTACTTTTCTTTTTGAAGGAAGTGTGATTTTTTTGCCATCTTTTGTAAGATATTCCTTTTTTGCATTAAGATTTTTTCTTACATTTGTCTCAGAAGACACATATCCTACTATTGAAGTATATGTTTTACCTGTTTTAAATTTTAAATATTTTTTATTTACATAACCGTTGAGATTTCTACTGTTTTGCGTAAATTTAATATGATACCAGTCTCCATTTTTTTCAATAACGATAACCTTCTGTCCATTTGACAGCACAACTGATGTTCCGCCTGCCTGTAATTTAGCATAAGCTATCCCCGGTCCTTTTCGTACATTTAAATACCCGTTCACATTTACGACACCTATCGCATCTGCCTTAAGCTCTTTGTGACTCTTACCCGGATTCAAAAAAAGTAAAAAGCAAATAAATGTAACTGTAAAAAGTATATATTTTTTCTTTTTTAAAGGCTTTAAAGACATCTGAACATTATCTCCTTAATCTACGCTGTATATCTCTCAGTCGTTTCATGTATCTCATAATCGTTATCTGCTTGATTATCACAATACTTTTAATATATTTTTTCTGCCTGTTTGCTTAATCTAAAACAGTTATTTTATAAACTCTTTCAACTGCTCCGTATCAAATTTATAATGTGAGCCGCAGAACTGACAATTAACTTCTACCGGCTTACCGTCATCTATCATTTCCTGCAGTTCTTTTTTTCCCAGACTTGCTATAACCTTTGATACCCGCTCGAACGAACAGTCACATTTATACTGCGTAGGTACAGTTTCAAGTATCTCCACATCCATTCCCTCAAGTACATAATTCAAAATATCCTCAGGAGTCATGCCCTTATCAAGCATCTCTGTAACAGAATGAACTTCGCCAAGTCTTGCCTCCAGCTTGTCAATAACCTCATCATCTGTGTCCGGCATAACCTGAATTATAAAACCTCCTGCCTGACGCACATGATTATCCTTATCCATAAGAACTCCAAGACCCACCGAAGACGGAACCTGCTCAGATGTTGCAAAATAATATGTCAGGTCTTCTGCTATCTCACCTGATACAAGATATGTCTGTCCATTGTAAGGCTCTCTAAGACCTATATCTTTTATAACATTTAAAAATCCCGGTCCGAGTGCACCCGAAACATCAAGCTTTCCCTGTGCATTTGGAGGAAGTATAACATTCGGATTGTTTACATATCCCTTTACATCTGCGTTTGAGTCAGCCGTAACAGTTATGCCGCCGATAGGACCACCACATTCTATCTGAAGTGTGAGCACATCTTTTTCACCTTTCATCATACTTCCCATCATTGAAGCTGCCGTAAGAAGTCTGCCGATAGCCGCTGTTGCAACCGGGCTTGTGTTATGTATTTCCCTTGCTTTCTCAACAATATCCTTACTCGTAACCGCAAACGCTCTAAGCTGATGGTCTGCCGCTGTTGCCCTAACTATATAATCTTTATATTCACTCATTTTTAATCTCCGTTTCTGATGATATTTTTGAACTTTTTAATCAGTAGTATCCATTTATATTTATCTGTAACTGGTGAACAATAAAATGATATTTGTCAATACAATAAGCTTATTCATTGTATTATTAGTGTAACAGTTCAGCCTTTCATTTCTTACATTCATAAACCTGCCAGCAAGCTGTCAGTCGCTGCTTTGCAGCTTTTGTTTATTTCATGGCTGAACTGTTACTTATTAGTTCTCATTTTACGCTAAAATAGTCTTTTTTTCAGGTCGCTGTGCCACGAAATAAATCCTCTCGCTGTCCTCTTTCGCCGCATTTTCCGTGAAAGCGTCATAAACTTCAAGACATGAAAGCCCCGCCTTTTCAAGACAATCTCTTACAAACTTAATATCATATGCCCTCTGGTGATGAATTTCTTCCGACCTTTCAAAAAGGTCGTTCTCATCATCAACAAGACTATATATCGTAAGCAGATATTCATTGACACCTGTATCCTTATGAAATTCATTTTCCCATATAAAACTTGCATCCTCTCTGTTCTCTGCAATCGTCCTGCTGCCAAGTATATTCTCATAAAAATGTCCCGTTTTCATGTCAAAAATAAAAATTCCTCCAAAATCAAGAAAAATCTTTACTTTTTTAAAAACCTTAAGCAGATCATTTTCATCCGTTATATAATTCATGCCGTCACAGACACACACCATAGCGGCGGCAGTACCGTAAAGGTCAAGTTCACGCATATCCTGATTTAAAAACAGTATCTCATTTTTACTCTCGCCTGTTTCCTGTCCCTGTGCGTTATACTCCATAGCATCCTTCAAACTATCAGACTTACTTTCACTTTCATATGGAATTTCATCAAAATCCTGACAGCAATACTTCTGCCTTGCAACCTCAAGCATCTCATATGACATATCGACACCTATCATATCATACCCGTCATCTGCAAGCAACTTTGTCATTGTACCTGTACCACAGGCAAGATCTGCCACTATTCCGTCTGTAACACCATATTTTATCAATAAACCATGAAGATAATCATGCCACTGTTCATAGGGAATGTTATCCATGAACTCATCATAGACATAGGCAAATTCTCCATATATCTCGTCCTGTTCCATAATATACCTCATTTTCTGTGTTTTTCATAGAGTTTTTCTTACTTAATCATTAATCAAACGGCATTTCTTTTCATATTCTTCCAAAAATCCCTGCCAATGACAGTTATTCCATCCAGTTCAATATCGGCACGATTTATCAGACCTATGTTACTTACAGATATTTTCATAATTCACTCCTATCCTATATTATGTACTCTCGGAATCTTCTGAACGAAGAATTTCGAGATGGATTTTTGATATACAATGACATTTTCGCAGTGCGTACACGGTGTGTACGACGAGAAAATGGAAACAGTATATCGGAAATGCAGCCGAAATGACTCGTTTTGAGAAGATACCGAGAGTACATTATTAGTTCACATAATCAGATATATTATAATTGACTCAAATATAATCGTCAATCACCTTTACTTTTCCTACCGCTTAGTATTCTACGCACTGGAAGTGTGGAAATACTCATTCTCAGTTCAACTCATCCAGCGTCTTTTCATACTCCGGCACAAACTCCTCACAGAATATCTCAGCTTCTTTGCACTCTAATTCTCTTATCGCCTTAAAAGTTGACTCTCTCGCATGATTAAACTCTCTGTTTCCTGTTTTTTCTTCCTCTATGCACTTGATAAGAGCCGATATTTTATCTGCCGCTTTTATAAGTCTCATAACTGATGCATCCTCTTTTGGCAAAAGATATTTTTCATACTCCAAAGCCATATCCTCAGGAAGTCTTGAAAGAAGATTTTTCGCCGCATTTACCTCAATCTCCTTATAGGCATCTTTTATTTCAGTGTTGTAATATTTAACTGGTGTCGGCATATCTCCGGTAATAATCTCCGTACAGTCATGATACATTGCAAGCAACGCTATATGCTCAATATCATAGTCCATACCGAGCCTGCAATTTCCTATAATGGCTAGAGCATGAGCAACCATCGCTGTTTCGAGAGAATGTTCACTGACATTCTCCCTAAGCGAATTACGCATCAATGCCCATCTTTCAATATATTTCATCCTCGACAGCATGGCAAAAAATGAGTTGTCATTTTTCTTATCCATAAGCATATCTCCTCTCCACTTTTTATCTCCCACTAAGCATTTGCAAAACCATCATAATCTGTCAGGTAAGCTGATATTCGCAATCACCTCTCAAGCATCTTCTTTATAAATGCCCCTGTATAAGACTTCTTGCTTTTTGCCACCTTTTCAGGTGTGCCCTTTGCTATGACTGTTCCACCTTTTGCTCCTCCCTCAGGACCTAAGTCAATTATATAATCTGCTGTTTTTATAACATCAAGATTATGCTCTATCACAATAACGGTATTGCCATTCTCTGTAAGTCTCCTCAATATGTCAACGAGTTTGTGCACATCTGCAAAATGAAGTCCTGTTGTCGGCTCATCAAGTACATATACCGTTTTTCCCGTACTTCTCCTGCTAAGTTCTGTGGCAAGTTTGATTCTTTGTGCTTCACCACCTGAAAGCGTTGTTGACGGCTGACCGAGTTTTATATATGAAAGTCCCACTTCATAAAGTGTTTCTATCTTTCTTCTGATAGTCGGTACTGCTTCAAAGAATGTGAGTGCTTCTTCCACTGTCATGTCCAGCACATCATATATGCTCTTGCCTTTATATTTTACATCGAGCGTTTCCCTGTTGTATCTCTTTCCGCCGCATACCTCGCAAGGAACATATACATCCGGCAGAAAGTTCATCTCTATCTTTATAATTCCATCACCGTGGCAGTTTTCACATCTTCCTCCCTTTACATTGAAGCTGAAACGGCCTTTTTTATATCCTTTCGCTTTTGCATCAGGTGTTGCGGC
>ERZ791810.470-NODE-470-length-41565-cov-4.424091_pt1 | contig 41565 bp, 37 predicted proteins | sample MGYA00510304_ERZ791810 | MGnify/ENA primary metagenome ERZ791810 (study PRJEB30046, sample SAMN00791967) | human gut metagenome | study: EMG produced TPA metagenomics assembly of the A metagenome-wide association study of gut microbiota in type 2... | reverse complement strand
GACAGCTTGCTGGCAGGTTTACGAATGTAATAAATGAAGGGCTGAACTGTTACAATTGATGCACCCGCCCACAAAATTTGTAAACTCTTTCCAATTCGTATTGACTTATTTTTATTTCAGCTTATTATTATAAATAGTTTATAATAGTGTAACATCACATAAGAACGGAGGATTATCATGAACAAAAGAACCGTAAACATAAGCAGTCTTGTACTTTTACTGAGTCTGCTTTCACTTATCACTACAATGTGTCTCTACTACCTTGTACCTATGCACTATGTGTCTGTTATATTTGCCGGAGTTGCATCAGTACTTCTTGCACATTTTTTCTTAGAGTCATCTCTGAATTATGATTACAACTTTTTACACGCAGCAAGTATGACTATTTCAACGCTTGTCTTTGCCATAGCTATATATGTCATTCAACCAAATGAATGGATATGTTTTGATTTCTGGCTCCCATGTCTTGTACTTGCAAACTGGATTATTCCTTTCCTTTATTGCACGCTTCGTGACCTGTTTGACAGAGGGCCAAGATTTGACGGCTACCATAAATTTTTCAATCGTATGTGCATTTTCTTTACACTGATATATATTTTCGTGATTGCAAAACAATATTTTATAACACCTATTGTCCCGCCATATCACAGCCTCAAATTCGGTGCACACAACTTTATACCTTTTATGGCTACCGGAACTTACATTGAACACACATTCAAAGCAGGTAAAAGCATAAATGAATTTGTCTTTTATGCATTACAGCTTGTCTGCCTGGGTATTCCTTTCGGTTATCTTTGCAGGGTTGCACTCAGAAAATTAAATTTTGTGTTTAGGATAATCATATACATCCTTTTCCCTGCTGCCCTTGAAGCCGCACAGTATATGACAGGACTTGGCCGTGGAGATATTGATGACTGCGTATTCTCCCTTATAGGTATTTTCATCGGTGTTGTCTTATTCCACATTATGAACGGTGCTTTCCAGACTATTGCCACACGCGATTTTATGATAAGCAGAGCACAGCAGAAAAAATATCATTTTTAATTTTAAACCAAGAGGTCACGGATTATCTCAAGATATTCCGTGACCTCTTATTTTCATCTAAAATTTTCTATATTCATTTATATCTTTTACAAGTATCTTTATACCGCGAATCGTATTGTCAAATACTCCACCCTCATAAAATGCCTGCAATACCATTGCTATCGGAATACCAACTATAAGTCCGAGCATACCTATAAGCCTGTAAAAAATAAACATTGATATAAGTGTCAAAAACGGACTCATACCCACACTGTCGCCTATAAGCTTAGGTTCAAGTATTCGATGCACAAACAAAGAAATAAAGTATGCTGCCACAAGTATTACCGCTGCTTTATAATCACCTGTTATTATCTCATAAATTGCCCACGGTGTAAGAATTATTCCCGTTCCCAAAAAAGGAAGAAAATCCAGAAATGCCGTAATAAGTGCGATAAGTGCCGCATATTTTTGTCCCATTATCAAAAAAATTGTAAACAGTATCACAAATACTACTATCATTATCTGAAAGCAGGCTTTAAGGTACCCACCTATAGCCTTTACGATAATATCCTTTGTCATCTGCCAGCCTTTTTTTATCGACTCCGGCATATGAGCTGCAACTTCTTCTTTTATCTTGTCGTGGTCTGCCACAAAGAAATATGTCATCATAAGTGTAAGTATCAATAATACAAAGAAGTCAATGAGCGAACTTGCAACATTTCCGACTGTCGATACCGGACTTGTCTTAAGTGATTTTAACGCAGTTAGTATATACTCGTTGAGCTGCACATTTTTCTTTCCCAACATACTCTGTACATCTGCCGGAATTATATTTATCTTTTCGTGAAGGACGCTCATCGCCTGCTGGATATTGTTTACTACTGACTCATATACGCTTGGCAGGTCATCTATAAGCAGACTCGTCTGCACAACAATAAACGAAATAATACCATATATAGCCGCACATATCAGTGCAAGAACAAGCACTATAACTATTACAGTTCCATGTTTTCTCATTATCTTTATCTTGTTTTCAAGAAATCTTACAAGCGGATTTGCAATCATTGCTATAAACCATGCCACTATCAGCGGCAGACACAGTCGAAACAGCGGCGGTATTGCAAATATTGCAATAAGTATAAATGCCAGGCATACAGCCAGGTGAACACATATCTTTTTTCTTAACTCCCTATTATTTTCTTCCAATTTTTATTCCAATCCCTTTCTATATTATTCATGCAACTTTTCTGACATAATGATATTGTAGCATAAAGTCATATATATTTTTTACATATTAAAAAAGTTTCATAAAATATTTATACTTTGTTTAAGGTATTTCTGCTATTCTTATATATGCAGTGTACAAGGTTATTGTATCCAAGCTGATTTTACTGTAAAATAAAAAAGAGCAAAACCGGCGTTTTGCTCCACAAGAATTGCTTCGCAATTCTTGTTGGTGCCACACTACTTTACGAGCATTTTCCTATGCTTTAAAAAAGAGCAAAACCAGCGTTTTACTCACAAATAAATATTTTATTACGCAAATTTAGGTAATTGCGAAACTATCATAATGTGAGATTAAATTGTGCATCTATAACACAACATATAATTATTTTCGCAAATACCTATTACATAAATTATGTGAAAGGATTTACACTATGAAAAACATTTACTTAAAAAAAGCATTCTGCAGTGCACTCGCAGCAGGTGTTGCAATAGCAGGCTTAAACGCTCCCGTGCAGACAGATGCGAAAACAACAACCAAAAAAAGCATAGACAATATGTCTGTAATGTCAAGAGTTGTCTCAAAAAACAACGACGGACTTCTCCGTTATTCATATGTTGATGAAAACGGCAAAAAAATTGATTTTGACGGTTCTTCCGCTTCCCTTCCTTCAACACGAAAAAAGGCAACTTCTGTCCCATCATCATATGATCTTAGAAAATACGGACAGACAACCTCTATCAAAGACCAGGGTGTTACAGGAAGCTGCTGGGCTTTTGCCGCCGTAAAAGCCATGGAATCAAACTCTATATTAAACGGACTTAACACCATTGAAACTGCTGACTATTCAGAAAGCCATCTTACCTGGTATTCATACAATCCTATTACAAACACACAAAGCCCTATGTATGGTGACGGATGCTCTATTAAGGGTACAGACCTTCCATCAGGTGTATTTAACCCATTTGGTCAGGGACAGACCTTAAACGCTTACGATGCAGGCGGAAATGCACTTTCAGCCATATTCACTCTTGCCGCATGGTCAGGTGCCGAAAAAGAAGAAGCAGCACCTTTTAACGCTGATACAACAGACAAAGAGCAGGAAATGATAAATACTATGACGGCAAACGGTGAATCTTTGCGATATGATTCATATGTTCATCTCCAGAATGCAGATTGTCTAGACTATACTACAAGAAGCACTATCAAAAAAGCCATAATGAACCAGGGTGCATTAAATGCATCACTCTACTACGATGCATCAGGTTTTGAGACAAACACAAATTCCGGTAAATCTTATTATCAGACTACATACACCGGAAATATTGCAAAACAGGCTGCAAATCACTGCGTAACCATTATCGGATGGGATGACAGTTACTCAAAAGACAACTTCAAGGAGGGCAGCCGTCCATCCTCAAACGGCGCGTGGCTTATAGCTAACAGCTACGGAACAAAGTACAATGACGGCGGATATTTCTGGCTCTCATACGAAGAACCGTCAATAAGTGATATTTACACAATGGCAGTTGAAACTACAGCAAACTATGAAAATATATATCAGTATGACGGAAACGGCTGGTCTGATGCAGTAAGTATTCCCGGAAATGACTTTACCGGTGCAAATGTCTTTACAAGCAGTTCATCATTTGAAGAGACATTAAATGCCGTTTCATTTTACACGATAAGCGACAATCAGAAATACACGATTAAAATTTATAAAAACCTCACCGGAACCACTCCTGACACCGGTACTTTAGCAAGTGCCTGCACCATATCAGGTACAGCAGATTACAATGGTTATCACACCATAAAACTTCCAACAAGCTGCACTCTTTCTCCGGGAAGTAAATTTGCCGTTGCGATTACATATAAATATGATGCTTCAACAAAAAATCAGGCTTATATCCCTATAGAGGGAAGAAGTGAGTTAAACAGCGGTGTGCTTTACTCTTATGCCAGCGAACCGGGACAGAGTTATCTTTACAACGACAATTCATGGATAGACTGTGCCACATATAATGACAGAACTTTAAACAATATTCCTATAAAAGCATTTACCTCAAACGGTATTGCTGCTACAAACACTAAAGTTTCCTTCTCAAAAAAATCAGTAAAAATCGGAAAAGGAGAAACTTATACACTTAAAGCAAAACTTTCTACGAAAACAGACAGCTCAAGTATAAGCTACAAGAGCAGCAACAACAAAGTTGTTTCCGTAAATAATACTACCGGTAAGATAAAAGGACTTTCAAAAGGAAGTGCACGCATTACCGCAATATCAAATGACGGAAACATTGCCACTTACTCAGTTAATGTTTACAAGGCACCAAAGCGTATTTCAAGCCGTCCTTACAAGAGAAAAACTGTGCGCCGCGGTCATTCCTTTACGGTCAAAGTCAGATTTTCAAAAGGTTATTACAGTAAAAAGATTAAATTCTCATCTTCAAGAAAATCTGTTGCTACCGTAAATTCAAAAGGAAAAGTAAAAGCAAAAAGACGCGGCAGAACAACTATCACATTAAAAGCATTTAACGGTAAAAAAGCCCGCGTACGCGTAACAGTCAGGTAAAAAGGACACCGCTATATTACAACATTTTCCTAATTCCATAAAAAACTAAAAAACAGCGTTTTGCCCTCCAAAAATTGCTATATAAGTTAATAATTCATATATATAGTTATAAAAAGAAGGAATAGATATTTGATTATCTATTCCTTCTTTTTTGTTTCATCCTTTTTTAATGCTTCCGCAAAAAATTCCGGACACATATCAATCAGTGTCGAGCCTCCCTGATCTTTTCTGAACAAGTCAAGTATCGGTTTCATAACACGCTCAAATTCCTGTGGATTCTTTGATAACTTTAATATCTCAGCCGTATTTACCGCATCAGCAAGTGCAGTATGCTGTGCCCCTTTAAAATCATAATCAGCCGATGATACTGCCTGCTTAAGCTTAATCCTTTTGTCTATTCCGAGCAGCCTGCTATACTCTTCTTGGAAATCAATCCAGTTTTTCTCCATCTTACGGAGTGTCTCCGACTGATATTCCTTAAATGCCGACTCCGTCTGAAACTGCCTTATATCTGCCATGCTCCATGAATAAAATGTCACTGCACCACCACCTATCCACTTTTCAAAATCCTGCATGGCATCTTTAAATCCCGGTGCACCCTCAAGTTTTTCATCCGTTATCCCGGTCAATTTGATAATATGAGAATCCATTTTTCCATAATCAGGCATAACATAAGACTGATACCTGTCAACTTCATTAAAATCATCATCCATCTTCACGGCACCAATCTCAATAAGTTCATTTGCCAGTTTCTTATCATCTCTGTACTGTTTTTTTATTTTGTTCATCTCAAGGTCTATCATTATATGTTTCAACATTCCACCTCCTTATGCGGTATTTTAAAATTCTTTAATTATGTTAAATTAACTTATTGTTCATGTCAATCATATATTTACGAACAGCACCTAAATTGACTTATACTTTATTTTATGGTATAATTTTACTTGTAGCGTTTTGTACAGATTGGTGTCATACCAGTCTTTTTTGAAAGGAACAGGTGAAACATGAGTCAAGCAGATATAAGAAAAGTTAAATCTTCGGTTGATAAAAATGTCGGAAACAGAGTTAAAATCCGTGCCAACCGCGGAAGACATAAGATTGATATTACAGAGGGTGTTATCAGCGAGACTTATCCAAGCATCTTCCTTGTTGAAGTTGAAAACAAATTAGATGATACAGTACAGACAGTATCTTTCAGCTATACAGATGTCTTAACAAAAGATGTCCAAATGCAGCTTATCTGATCTGTCCGATACACATAGGATATAAAGGCTGTCCATACAGGACAGCTTTTAATTTTATACTTCCATTTCTATTTTAGTTCCAAATCCTTCTTCTGAAGTTATATTTAACTTTCCTCCGATTTCCTTTATTGAATGATTTATAACATCCATTCCAACCCCTCTTCCTGAATAATCATTAGGAATATCAGTTGTGCTTATGCCATTCACCAATAAAAGCTCCATTATTTCTTCTTTTTTATACTCTTCCGGTTTCTTTTTTAATACACCTGCTTTTTGAGCTGCTTCAATAACTTTTCCGCTGTTTATACCTGCACCATCATCTTCGACTGTTATCATGATATTTTCATTTTCATTTTGAAATTTTATTTTTATCAGACCTACCGGTGTTTTGCCAAGCCTCTCTCTTGTTTCTAAATCCTCAATTCCGTGGTCAACCGAATTTCTTATCATGTGAATAAGTGCCGTTGAAATCTTGTCGCGTTTATACTTGTCTATCATAATATCCTCGCCTTTAACTAAAAGACGGACATTTTTGTTTAAAGCCGCAGACATCTCATCGACAAGAATTTCCATCTTTTCCGCCACAGCAGTAAAATCCCCTTTTGTAAAACCTTTAGCCACATTGCTAAGTTCTTTATTTATCTCAACAAGACTGTTTATCTCAGGCAGTACTAGTTCATAATTTTCCCTGTCAGATACTTTCTTAAGCGTCTTTATCACACTGCCCATTTTCGTAATGTTTAGCTGAATTTTATTTAAATCCGACTTTTTTATGACTATGACTCCATTTAAGTCCTTATTTTCATATTTTACTACCCTTTTTTCTTCTTTATCCGATTTCTCCACCGGTACCTGAGCCCCCGGAATATAATATATCTGTCTTTTCGCTTTTTCCTTTTTATCAGCCGTCTTTTTACCTGTTATCTGAGATTCATCAAGTTCATACTGTTCCTTAAGATTGTCTACATATTCAGAAATATTTTTTGACAGTTCTTCCGGTACATTTTCCAGTGCTTCCCCTTGAGCAATTTTATCAAGCTCCTGTTCAACAAAATCTACATATCCGCAAAACACACCGTCAAAAAGCTCTGTATCCTCAATCACCTTAGGACCATTTCTAAAACAGTACAATAATCTTTCAAATTTTTTACTTAATGCCGCTATACCGTCAAACAGCATCATTGTGGCATCAGCTTTTATTGTATGGACTGCACGGAAAATTTCCTGTATGAGTTCCTGACCATATATATCTTTACCAATATATTCTGAAAAATTTCTCTTTAACTCTTCTACAAGCCTTGAACTTTCTTCATAAAATATTCCCATCATAGAGTCCATTGCCTTTCCTCCTGCCTGTATAAATTATGTACTGTATTTATGTCTCTCCTGTTTTTCTTACAGCTCACAGGATAACTGTTTCTGAATCTTACTGAATATATCTATTATATCCGGATCAAATCTCCTGCCGGCTTCACTCTTTATAATCTCAACACTCTCCTCCCGCGTATATGCGTCTCTGTAGCTTCTTTCACTGTTCAATGCCATAAATGTATCTATGACCGCTACTATCCTCGCAGAAAGGGGTATATCTGTGCCTGAGAGTCCCTCCGGATAGCCTGTTCCATCCCAGTTCTCATGATGATATTTTGCTATTTCGACTGCCATCTCAAGATAACCGTTTTTATTTTTGTCCGTATTTATCTTTTGCAAATAATCTGCTCCAACCACCGTATGCCGCCTTATACCTTCCAGCTCATCTGCTGTAAGATTGGTGTTTTTATATGCAACTGCATCGTTTACGGAAAGCATACCTATATCATGTAACAAAGAAGCAGTCTCTATCTTATCAACGAAAGCACTCGATATTTCCTTATCAAACTTAGGTGAAAATTGAAGACTTATGGCAAGCATACGACTGTTTGCCGAAACCTTATCAATTCCTCTCTCATAAATGTTTGCACGCATTTTTAAGATTTCTGCAAGTGCTGCAAGTACATTTTTCTGTTCTTCATTAACTCTCGTTATCTGCTCATTTACTACCTGATGAAGTTTTTTGTTATACGACTCCATCTCCTGCTGCATTTTGTATATCTTAAGATGTGTATTTAACCTTAATGTTACTTCCTCTTTTTCAAAAGGCTTTGCTATATAATCGACAGCTCCAAGTTTAAACCCTTTTATCTTATCTTCAACAGAATCAAGTGCTGAGATAAATATAATCGGTATATCCCTGGTTTTTATGTCAGCTTTCAGCATGGCACAAAATTCAAATCCATCCGTGTCAGGCATGGATATATCCAGCAATATAAGCTGTGGTGTCTTTCTTTCTATGGCTGTCTGTGCCTGCCTGACACTTGTGACCGGTCTTGGAATACATCCGGTCTGCTTTATCATTTCGGAAAGAATAACAAGATTAGTAGATATATCATCCACTATCAGTATATTTGGCTGTTCATTCACATGTATGTTCGATGCCACGCTAAATCACCGCCTTTCCAACTGTAATCTAAACTCCTCTATAGCCTCTTTGAGAACATTGTAATCATTTAAAGCTGCCTCATGGTCGCCTTTTCTGACCGTCATCTGAAGTCTGAATGCCTTTCTTTTTAAATTCATAGGGTCATCAGCCACAAGCGTTTTTATGGTATCCGCAAAACCGTTTGCCTTGTTCCAGTTTTCCATTTCGATACAGAGGACAAGCTTTTCACAAGTATCGGTAATTGCTTTCATATTTTCATCCGAGCCGAGTTTATATAATTTATTTTCTGTTTCCTCCGGCTCAGCAGACAATGCATCTCCATAATTAAATGAATATTCTTTCTTTTCTGTTTCATTTGCATTGTTCCCGATACTGTTTTCAGATTCCTGTAATACTACTTTTTTCACTTTTATTGAAAATGAAAATGTACTTCCTTTTCCTTTTTCACTCTCAACATTTATATCTCCACCCATCATTTCAACAAGACTTTTAACGATGCTTAGTCCAAGACCCGTGCCACCAAATTTTCGTGTGATAGATGCATCCACCTGTGAAAAGCTCTTGAACAGTTTATCTTTTTCCTGCTCCGATATTCCTATTCCTGTATCCGTAACCATGAAAAAGAGCTCTATCTCTTCACCCGTCTCAACACTTTTCACAACATTAAGATTTATCTGACCCAGTGATGTAAATTTTATTGAATTGGACAAAAGATTGTTTAAAACCTGAGTCACTCTAAGCTCATCACCTATAAGAACCTCTGGTATATCCTCACCTACATTACAGATAAGCTTAAGTCCTTTTGACTCTGCCTGTGGTCTGTTTAACTTTACAACATTATCCATCATGCGGTAAAAATCAAATTCTGTGTATTCTATCGTAAACTTACCGGCTTGCAATTTTGAAAAATCAAGGATATTGTTTATGATCTTTATCATATTTCTGCAGCATTGCTCTATAAGTTCTACATTTTCACGCTGTTCTGAATCAAGCTCAGTATCAAGGAGATTTTGTGCAAGTCCCAGAACTCCATTTACAGGGGTCCTAAGCTCATGTGTAACATTTGCAACCATCTCATTACGCTCTTTATGACTCTCCTCAACTTCTATCTGTGCTGTCCTAAGTTCTTTTTTTGCTTCTTTCTGCTGTACTATATCATGTATTATACAAAATCCATAGCAGCCTGTATTCTCAGGAAGTCTGGCAAGATATGCAACAACCGAAAAACAAGTCTGGTTTTTCCTGTATGCCACTGTTTCAAAACTGACACCATACTTATGACCTATAAGGTCTATACAACCGTCTTTGACCGTCATGCAAGTCCTGAATATATCCTGAATACAGATAGTCTCATCCATATCGCATCCAAGATTTCTACACACTGCATCATTTTTTTCACAGACCGTGCCGTCTGCGTCAAAATAAAGTATCATATTGTTCGTCTGGCTGAACAATGCTTTGTATCTGTCTGTGCCTGTCTTATATTCTTCATTCACACCGGACACCTCCATTATAGCAGCAGCCCTCATATGTAACAATGAAGGCAGCTTGCAAACCGTCATGCAAAAAAGAGTTTATTACTATTTATTTGCACCACAGCAATATTTATATTTTTTACCGCTTCCGCAAGGACAAGGGTCATTTCTTCCAACCTTCTTGTTTTTAACAATAGTTCCTGACTTTTTCTGTTCACGATAAATTTCTTTACGCCTTTCTACAGAGAGAAGTGTGTTCCACTGTGGAAGTTCATATAACCACTCTGCCTTTGCTTCAACCATGTTGTAATAAAGTTTCTCAAGGTCTATGTCAAGCTTAACTACCGTATCAGCAGTCATGTCCTCGATAGGATTTGGCTCTTTAAGGCTTTCATTTATGCCATCTAAAAATCCAACCATATAGTTTAATTCCATGCCATACTTTTCTGCAAGTTCCCTGACTGTTCCTGTAACTACATCTGATGGATTTGCAAGAAGCTGTTCATATATAGCTTTCTCCTCTTTAAAATATTTATCCCAAATCGCCTTTCCTGCTTTTGAATTAATCTCTACGCCATATGCGTATTCTCTCCAATCCTGTAATAATCCCATAATAATTCCTTTCCTGCTTTCCTGTTTTCTTTGTTCTTTACTAAGGCACATTATACCATACATTTAACTGCAAGGTCAACGAAACCATAACTATATTTTTGCAAAGTAGTAACAGTTCAGCCCAAAAAAGATAAGTCAATAATACATGAGCTCGCTCAATGTATTATTGACTTGTTTTTTGGGGCTGAACTGTTACGCAAAGTAAAAGAGAGATTGCGATTGCAATCTCTCTTTTGGAGAAGGTATTTTTGTTACTTATGGGGTGTAGCAAAAACTATATAATGTATTGGGGTTTACGATTATTAGTATAACAGGTTGTATAAATAAGTGTGCACAAACTTGGTATATTTTTTAAAGAAGTTTTTGTGCATATTTGCCATGATTTTTTCGCATTTATCATTTTTGTCAATCAAAAGTCATTTTCAGTCTTTTCTATTGTGCACATTTACAATATAGCGTAATGACTTTTTTTCATAGTTCCACAGAACAAACTAAATTCCTTACAAACTGTCAGGTTCTACATCAACCTCTTCTGAAACAGCTTCTTTCTTTTCAAGTACAACTCCGTCCGGCTCAAATAATGCTTCAAATTCTTCTCTGTCTATCCTTTCTTTCTCAAGAAGAAGTTTCGCACATTTATGAAGCACATCCATATGTTCCTCAAGTATTGATTTTGCCTGTGCATATGCATCATCTATTATTGCTTTTACTTCGTTGTCGATAGTCTTTGCAACATCTTCACTGTAGTCTCTGCTTGTGCGTCCAAAATCTCGACCTATAAACACTTCATCCTCATCAGCATAATTTATCATGCCGACATTTTCTGAAAATCCATATTTCGTAACCATCGCCTTAGCTGTACTTGTCGCCTGTTTTATATCCTGTGATGCACCTGTTGTGATGTCATCAAATATAAGCGACTCCGCAATTCTTCCTCCAAGACTTGCAATGATGTCCTGCTTCATCTTTCCCTTTGTCATAAAAGTCTCATCACGCTCCGGAAGAGGCATCGTATAGCCTGCTGCCCCTGAGCCGGTAGGTATTATGGATACCATGTGAACCGGTCCCACATCAGGAAGTACATGGAAAAGTATAGCATGACCTGCCTCATGGTAAGCCGTAATCTTCTGGTCTTTCTCTGAGATTATCTTACTCTTCTTTTCCTTGCCTATGCCTATCTTTATAAATGATTTGCTTATATCTTCCTGTTCAATGAACTTTCTGCCCTCTTTTGCACAGACGATAGCCGACTCGTTCAAAAGGTTTTCAAGGTCAGCACCCGTAAAACCTACTGTAGTGCGTGCAATCTTCTTAAGGTCAACATCATCGCCAAGCGGCTTGCCCTTTGCATGAACCTCCAGGATTTCTTCTCTTCCTCCTACATCAGGTCTGCCGACAGTAACTTTTCTGTCAAATCTTCCCGGTCTTAAAATAGCAGGGTCAAGTATATCTACACGGTTTGTAGCAGCCATAACGATTATTCCCTCGTTTACACCAAATCCGTCCATCTCAACAAGCATCTGGTTAAGTGTCTGCTCACGCTCATCATGACCGCCGCCAAGACCTGAACCTCTCTTTCTTGCAACGGCATCTATCTCGTCGATAAACACAATACAAGGTGCATTTTTCTTTGCTTCCGCAAACATATCTCTTACTCTCGATGCACCGACACCAACAAACATCTCCACAAAATCTGAACCTGAAAGGCTGAAAAACGGTACTCCTGCCTCTCCTGCCACTGCTTTTGCAAGAAGTGTCTTACCTGTTCCCGGAGGTCCAACAAGGATGATTCCTTTAGGAATACGTGCTCCTACATCTGTATATCTTCCGGGATTTGCCAGAAAGTCAACTATCTCCTCAAGTTCTTCCTTTTCCTCCTTAAGACCTGCAACATCCTTAAATCTCTTTGCGTGCGGTTCTTCAGGGTCTATTCTTCTGGCTCTGCTTTTTCCAAAATTCATCATCTTTGAATTTCCGCCGCCTGAATTTGCAGATTGTGCAGACAGAAATGAAAACAGCAAAAATATTGCGACAAAACCAAGACCATACGGAAGAAGTGTCGTTATTACCCATGATGTCTTTTTTACATCACCAAGTTTGTACGATACATTCCACTGGTCTAAAAGTTCCTGCACATCTTTTACATCTGATACATAAAAATCAACATTTTTTCCTGATTTCAATTTGACTACAACCTCACCTGTCGGTATCTCCTGGTTCTGGCTTATGGAAGCACTCGTGACATTACCGTTGCCGAGGTCTTTTTTAAGATTAGCAATGCTATAAGAATCACTGGAACTGCTTTCTATGTTGCCTGAAAAATAAACTGCACAAAAAATCACAGCCAGAACAAGCAAATAAAAACCTATTCCACTCATCTTCATCTGTTTCTTCATGAATTGTCTCCTCTACCTTTTATTCTATGATGTTAGTTTCAAAAAATATTTTGAAATCAACTGATACAATATATGTCCATTGACACTTGCATCATTTTATTCCTCAACGAAATCCAAAATCCCAATATAAGGAAGATTTCGATATTTCTGGGCATAATCAAGTCCAAATCCTACAACAAACGCATCCGGTATCGTAAAGCCTGTATAATCCACATTAACTTCCGTTTCCCGTCTGTCAGGCTTATCGAGCAATGTGCAAAGCTTAAGGCTTGCAGGGTTTCTTCCCTCAAGCATTTTCTTTGTCATGCTAAGTGTATTTCCTGAATCAATTATATCCTCGACTATGAGGCAGTGAAGTCCGTCAATCTCCTCATCAAGATCCTTATTTATCTTAAGTTTACCCGTACTTTTTGTCTCATTGCCATAGCTTGAAGCTGACATAAAATCAATAGTTACAGGCACCGTAAGCCTTTTTGCCAGTTCACAGCAAAAGAAGATACTGCCTTTAAGTATGCATATAAGATGAATCGACTTTCCTTCATAATCTTTGCTTATCTGCTCTGCCATCTCCCCGATTTTCTTATTCAGAACCTCCTCCGAATACATAACACTAATTTCTTCCTTCATCATTTCCGCCTTTCTCTAATAAATGCTCGCACAAAGCACTTTTTTAGTATTTTCATCAATGTAATAATATGCACTGCATCTTGCAAGCTCCGGAATCCATAAAATATGACTTCCTTCCGCAAGCACAAGTATATCTTTTCTCTCGTCAGCCGGCACTTTGCTGTCTATAAGCACCCTGCTCAGCTTTTTCTTTGCTCCATCCGTTCTAAGCCACATATAATCCCCCTCTTTAGGGCATCTCAACTTAGGCATATTTTTTATCTTAGCATAATCAAACCATTTCGTACAGTCATTTTTTTTGATAATGTCTGTCATTAAGTCATTTTCTTCTAAATGGAAACGAATCGTATGACTTGTATTATTTGTAAATGTAACATTGTACTCCTGTCCCTCGGATATTCTTTCTTCATATATCTCCTGAGGACTATGTGAACTGTGATACCATTTATCCTTGTGGGACATCAGCACAAAGTCATAATATTTTGCAACAATTATATCGTATGGGAGGTCTATTTTTCTCCCTGTCTGACCGTTTAGCAGCCTAATAAGAGAGTCTATATGCCTTGCAGTTATATCCTTTCTTCTGCCGGACATAAATTCTATCATACGCATAAAAATCTCCCTTTGCAATACGATATGCAGCTTTTTCATCTCACTAAGCCCCGCTCTTATCTCTTTAGGAAATGACTCCTTACACACTATGACTCTGTCCCATACAGCATCAGTCTGTATATCGATAAACTCTGTAACATCCTGAAGATATGATGCTGTTTTTGCGATATGACTAACTGTCTCTTTTTGAAGATTTTCCTGAAGATATGGTATAAGATGGTGTCTTATCTGGTTTCTCGCATACTCGTCATCATTATTCGTGGAATCTATACAGTAATTCTGACCGCTTTCATCGAGATAATCAAGTATCTCCTGCTTTTTTACCGAGAGCAGCGGTCTTATGATGCAGCCGTTTTTTGCTTTCATACCGCCAAGTCCCCTGAATCCGCTTCCTCTTATAAGCTGGAATAATACCGTTTCCGCCTGGTCGTCCTGATGATGTGCCACGGCTATCTTATTGTAACCAAGTTCCTTTCGCATCTTATCAAAACATTCATAGCGGTACACTCTTCCCGCCTCTTCCTCAGTCATTGACAATTCATCTGCCATCTGTGGAATATCCTTGTAAAAAACTTTATACATCACATTTTCTCTTTTACATAGTTCCTCTACAAAATGCTGGTCATTTCCGGCTTCACTACCCCTTATTCCGTGATTTACATGAACAAAACACAATTTCAGATTATACTCTTTTTTTATGTGTATCAGATATAAAAACAAAAACACGGAATCCGCACCGCCAGACAATCCTGTCACGATGCTATCGTTTTTTTCTATAAGGCCGTTATCATCACAAAATGATTTTACCCTTTTGTAAATATATTTATTCATCGTCTAGTTCTCCCATACTCCGGCGACTATAACACTCATATCATCAGACACGGCTCCTTTATTTCTGCTTACCGCTTCATCAACAATAGCCTGAGCCATATCCCCCGGATTGACAATCTCTATCTGTTTAATAAATTTTTCCAAATTGTATCTTTCCTGCGAAAACATATCCGCAACACCATCTGTCATCATTATAACATAATCTCCCGGATACAGACTCATCTTGCCTATATATGGCTCTGCATCAGATACCACACCCATAGGCAGCGACTGACCCTCTATACAGTACATCTTTCCCTGATTAAGCACATATGTACCCACAGCACCGTTTTTCAAAAAACTGCACTCTCCCTTATACAGATTTATAAGAGAAATGTCAAGTGTCGCATAATTTTCAAATTCCTGGTCAGACATATACAGCGAATTTATAAGCCTTATCGCTGATGTCTGCGAAAATCCTGCCTCCGACATTTGTTCCAGAAGTTCTATAACATTTTTACTGTCATCAAACGCACTTGTCCCACTTCCCATTCCGTCCGACAATGCCATCAAAAGCTCACCGCTCGGAAGATTTATCATTGAAAAAGTATCTCCTGACACTGACTGGCCATCTTTTGTGAGCCTTGCAACTCCTGTGAGCACCTTATATTTTGTCTCCTCAACAAAAATATATTCGCCAAACCCGGTATCTATTACCTTTCTTGATGCATCTGACGGTTTCAGCCTTTTCTGCATGATATTACTCATTATCTTAGATAACTCCGTAGCAGTTACAAGCCTGCCTTTCACAGTTCTCGCATTCATGATTATCTCTATCTGCCCGTCCTGTTTTTCATAGGCATATATATTTTTACATATAACCCTTTTCTTTCTAAATTCTTTTTCAAAAGCTTCTTCAAGCTCTATTGAAAGCCGCTGCATCCTCGGTAAACTGTCAAGCATATTTTTTACTGCCGCACTTATCTCTTTCATCTGATTTGCAACAGCTTTTCTGCTCTGTTTCACCCTGTTTCTGTACCCTATAATATTTCTTGCTATATAAAGATTTTGATTTGCCTCCTCCAAAAATCTGCCACAGTGAATACACTCCCTTGCGAACTCAACCGGCATCTGCTCAAGCGTTATGCAGCCGTCAGGCGATACACTAAGTGTCTTAAATTTCTCCGGTCGGCATATAGCCGTCTGACCTGAGCACTCCTCATACTTTTCACATCTGGTGCACACATTTTCTGACATTTCCCTGAAAATCTTTCTTATATCACGGCTCTCCATATACCTGTTTTCCTCTGTCCCATCTGACATCATTATGGAAATCCTGTCAAAAACATGAGAAAAATCATTGAGCCTGTTGCCGATTATATTTTCATATTCCTTATCTCCTGAACTTTTTCCGCCTTTAACATAACAAACTATCTCGCTAAATAACTTCGTGAGCGACAGCACAAGACCTGTCCCAAACATCAAAAGAGCTATATCATACTCGTTATAAGGAAACATATACAGCTTTAGTCCACCGTAAATAAGAAATGTTACCGCTGCAATAAGTGCCGCATGAATCGTCTTTATGCGTATTCTCTGTCTTTCCAGCGTATCGTATATAAGGAGCATCGACAATATGACCATGCTGCCGCACAATGCCATTTCCATAGGAAGACCCAAAAACATTCCTGCGATAACGCAAAATGCCAGAAGAAGTCTCGCCTTAGCCTTTTCAAACACCGCCGCAAAATATGCCACTCCGAGTACACACATACCACATATTCCTACCTGACCTGCAAAAAAACCTATTATCATCTGCAAAAAAAGTTTTTTCCCGATATACTTCATTATACTCTCCTTTTCACGCCTGCCGGCAAATTTATAAAAGAAAGTATATATAATCAAATTGGCATATTTTGTCAAAACTCAACCTCAAAAAAAGAACTGTTTTATTATGAAGTAAAATCATAAAACAAACAGCCCTTAATATGTCATTTTAATGTTTCGCAATCTTAGCTCACTTTGAGTCATCAGGTTCAAAGATAACCTCACCCTTATATACCAGACCCAGACGCTCTCTCGCAATCTGCTCTACATACTCGTCCGTGTCTACATACTTCTCAAACTCTTTAAGATCTTCTTTGCGTTCATCAACACTTTTTTTCTCTTTTTTAAGTTCAGAAATCTGGGATTTGTACTCTCTGCACTTTGCATCTAATGCTGACTTATGATAAAGAACAGTAAAACAAAGCACTGCACATAATACTATAATCCCTGTAATCGTAAATTTATTCATATGTTTTTTATGACCATAATGCTGGCGTGCCATGTTATCACCATCCTTTCCGCAAACGCCTGTTCTAAAGGCTTTTACGACTTTTAAATATGTTCTTATCATACACCTTTTTTATGATTTTTTCAATAATTTTCTTTGCCGGAGTATATATTCCCTTTTCATATAAAATCATCCCTGCAAATAGCATAAATACACCATACCATCTTATTATTCCGGAATTTATCTCATAAAAAATATAAAAAACGGGAATCGACAGTGCCATCCAGAATAAAACATCAATGATTATCTTTAAAATCATATTCTTTTTCAAAAATAATTCAAAAATCCTGACAAAGCCGTACAAGAACATACACACCATGCCGCAGCAGGTGCTTGCGAGCAGATACAAAACCTGTCCATGTATAATCTCACTCATTGAAAAAGTCTCCCAAGAAATGATGCTGCTTTCTTTCCAGCTTCCTCAACATCAGAATACGCAAAACTATCTATCCTGCCGTCAACATCAACCTCACCTTTTTCAAGTGAAAGACGGTTTACATGAAGTTCGTCACCTTTTATAAGAAGAACTCCCTGTTCCGTTTCTAAATATACTTCCTTTGCATCAAACGAAAGCACATCCTTAACCCCTGACATAACAGCCGACTTTCGTGCATTCAGATACACTTTATGTACTCCCTTTGCCACACCGCCCTGTCGCTGTAAACTTTTCTCTTCCAAAAAAACACCCTCCTTGCATCTTTTTATAAATCAATTAGGCGTTTGCGAAACTATCATAAATCTTGATTAAATTGTGCAGATATAACAAATAGTGTTAGTCGGCATTTTTGTCGTCGTCAGCACTTAATCAGCGTTTTTTGCTGATTTATGTACTGCTACGAACGACAACATAGCGAAAGCGTGCCGACGATATTATTTGTTATAGCTGTGCAATTGACACAACATATAGTTAGTTTCGCAATTACCTATTTTATAAATCAATATATGCCGGAGAGTGTTTTTTATTACAACATTTTGTAAAGCTCTTTTGCCGCTTCCTTATTATATGTTTCCTCGATGCTAAGCACCTCTACTTTAACCTGTTTATCACCAAAACTTATCTCAATGATGTCTCCCGGTTTAACATTCAAGGATGCTTTTGCAACCTTTCCGTTTACCGTAATCCTGCCGGCATCACACGCTTCATTTGCTACCGGTCTTCTTTTGATAAGTCTTGAAACCTTTAAATATTTATCTAATCTCATACTATATCTCATTTCTGCACACATTTTTTCATATGAGATTTGTGTCGTGTGTGCCCAAACACAAATCACGGGTATCAAAAATATATTTCACAATATTTTAGAAAAAGGGCGGGTTCAGATACAACGAAAATCAAATATTTGAATATTATAATTACTCGTTGTACTTAGAACCTGCCCTCAAATTCAAGTCTGCCTCAAAATACAAATCTTATCTTATTTGTTTACAGCGTCCTTTAAAGCCTTACCAGCTTTAAACTTAGGAGCCTTAGAAGCAGGAATCTTTATTGTAGCACCTGTAGTAGGGTTTCTTCCTTCTCTTGCTGCTCTCTCAGCAACTTCAAATGTACCGAATCCTACTAACTGAATCTTCTCTCCAGCCTTTAATTCATCTGTAACCACATCAATAAATGCCTTTAAAGCTTTTTCTGAATCTTTCTTTGAAAGTTCTGCTTTTTCAGCTATAGCTGCTACTAACTCTGTTTTGTTCATGGATAAATCCTCCTCGATATTTGTATTTCCGTAAAAACTTACAAATCTATTTATACCCTCATTATCCCCTTTTGTCAAGGTTTTTTATGCTAAAAATCCCATAAAATCAAGGTTTTTTAGCCTTTTTTCATATTTAATGTCACCCCTCCATCTGTTTGCCTAAAAAACTTGCCGCAACAGCTATCATTTTTTGCTCTGTTTCCCCAAATTTTCGTTCTGTATTTTTATTAAGAAAAACAATAGAACCTGCCACATCACCATTACATATAATAGGAGCTATTGCTTCAATATAATCTCCCTCCATGTCATCTGCCACCCTGCAAAACTCCTTTTTACTGCTGTCTGTCAGGATTATCTTTCTGTCAAGAGCTGCCTTTTCAAGTTCCCTGCTTATATGCTTTCCCACCATATCTTTTTTCACTCCGCTCGAAGCCGCAATAACCATATCCCTGTCCGTCACTATTACAAGATAACCTGTTGTCTGTGACAGTGCATCAGCATATTGTTTTGCAAACTGTCCTATATCGCCTATCATCGAATATTTTTTAAGAATAACCTCTCCTTCTCTGTCAGTATATATCTCCAGCGGATCTCCCTCTCTGATACGCAAAGTACGCCTTATCTCCTTTGGAATAACAACTCTTCCTAAATCATCTATTCTTCGTACAATTCCCGTTGCTTTCATATCCCGGTTATTTCCTCCATTTCTTTTTTTCTATGAATATGCTTTGAAGTTATTATGTGGAAATTTCTGTTTTATTATGCACATAAAAAGTAACAGTTCAGCCATAAAAAGATAATTGGCAATACAATGAGCTTGTTCATTGTATTGTTAAGTACCTTTTTATGGTAACAGACAAATTAACCTATTGAATTTGCAAAAACTTTATGTTAAAATAAATGAAGTTTTTCAAAGAACATTGCTAAATATGTAGCAGACAAATATTTATATATTTTTAAAGGCGATGACGGAACAAGTAATGTTATCCTGCCATCCAGAGAGAACGGCATTTTGCTGTAAGCCGTTTATGGGCAGATTTCATGAAAACCACTCCCGAGCCGTGCGTAGAAGAAATATTTATCTCAAAATATTTTGAAGCGTGACCGTGTAGCTGCGTTATAAGCTGTAAAAGACATTCCAATTATTTAATTGATGTTATTAGCATAATTTAAACGGATGTACTTTTCTGAGTTAAAAATTAAGGTGGAAACGTGCGTAAGCACCCTTAGATATGATTATATTATATCTAAAGGTGTTTTTTGTTTTCCCAAAAATCAAAAAAGGAGATAAAATCAATGGTAAACTTTAAAAATGACGAACAGTTAAACACATTAAACCATTCATGTGCTCATCTTATGGCACAGGCTATCAAACATATTTACCCACAGGCAAAATTCTGGGTTGGACCTGTAGTAGCTGAGGGATTTTACTATGATGTAGATCTCGGCGAGGATGTTATCCATGATGATGACATCGCTAAGATTGAAAAAGAAATGAAAAAAATCGCAAAATCAGGAAAGAAGATTTTCCGCCGAGAAGTTTCTAAAGCAGAAGCCTTAGAGATGTTTAAGGACGATGAATATAAACTTGACCTCATCTCTGACCTTGAGGATGGAAATATTACGGTTTACGACCAGGGCGATTTCACAGATCTCTGCCGCGGACCTCATGTAGACAATGTAAAGCTCTGCCGCAACTTTAAGCTTATCCGCCATTCAGGTGCTTACTGGAAAGGTGACAGCAACAATAAGGTTCTCCAGAGAATTTACGGTGTATGTTTCCCAACTCCAGAGGAACTTGAAAATCACCTCACACTTCTCGAAGAAGCAAAAGAGAGAGACCACAGAAAAATTGGTAAAGACATGAACCTTTTCATGGTCGATGACCTTGTAGGCCGCGGACTTCCTATGTTCTTACCAAAGGGATATACAATCTGGCAGGAACTTGAAAACTACATTAAAGATAAAGAAAGAGACCTCGGTTATCTCCATGTTATGACTCCATGTGTAGGTACAGTAAACCTCTACAAAACATCAGGTCATTGGGATCACTACAAAGAAAATATGTTCCCTCCTATGGAAATGGAAGGTGAATCATTTGTACTTCGTCCGATGAACTGTCCTCACCACATGATGATATATGCAAACAAAAGACATTCATATAAAGACCTCCCTATTCGCATCGGTGAGATTGCACATGACTTCCGTTATGAATCAAGCGGAACATTAAAGGGAATTGAGCGTGGAAGACATTTCTGCCAGAACGATGCCCATCTCTTTGTAACACCTGAACAGATAAAAGATGAGTTTACAAAGGTTGTAGACCTCATTTTCAGCACATACAAAGACTTTGGTATTGAAAATTACCGCTGTGTACTCTCACTTCGCGACCCTGAGAACAAAGAAAAATACCACGATGATGATGAGATGTGGAACAAGGCAGAATCTGCACTTCGTGACGTAATGAACGGACTCGGCATTGAATATACTGAGGAAATCGGAGAGGCTGCTTTCTACGGACCTAAACTTGATGTTAATGTTCAGCCTGCTGTCGGAAATGAGATTACACTTTCTACCTGCCAGCTTGACTTCTGTCTCCCTGCAAAATTCAACCTCTCATACATTGACAGAGACGGCGAAAAGAAAACACCTGTTGTACTTCACCGTGCAATACTTGGTTCACTCGACCGCTTTATGGCATACATTCTTGAGGAGACAAAAGGAAATCTTCCTACATGGCTTGCTCCTGTGCAGGTTCGTGTAATGCCTGTTAAGACAGATGATGACTCACTTAACGCTTACGCAAAAGAAATATGTGACGCACTCAAAGCAAACAAAGTCCGTGTAGACCTCGATGACCGTTCAGAAAAACTCGGTTACCGTATGCGTGAAGGACAGATTCAGAAAGTACCTTATCTTCTCGTTGTCGGATTTAATGAGAAAGACGAAAGAACAGTTTCATTCCGTCTCCACGGTGAGAAAAAGACTACTGTTCTTCCACTCGATGAGTTTGTTGAGAAACTTGACACTGAGATTAAGGGCAAACTCAGAACACATATCGGGATGTAGTAATAACTGAGCTTAAAATACACAAAACAACGGCAGGAGTACTGTGTTACTCCTGCCGCTGTTTATTTTATATAGGTAATTGTTAAACAACTATCATAATCATTGATTAAATTGTCTTACAGGCTTAAATAATATTTCATGGCACTCAGATAACCTATCGTCAGAACACTGCTCAAAGAATTTTCGTCATTATACCGTATAGAAGAAGCATACTCCATGTGAACCTGCTCAATCAGTTCAGCCACGGCATCTTCTTCTAAATCAAGCGTTGCATTTAATAATTCATCCGATTTTTTCTGAAATTCAATCAGTTCATTCCACTGTTTCCTTTTGACCGCTTTTGTAAATTCCTGTCTTATCTCCTCATTCGGAATAAACGCTGTCCTATTATCCTCATCATATCCAAGATAACCAAGATGAATAAGATATGTCAGTATATCGCCCTTATTTGTAAAATTAACCGCATCATTCTGAAAAGATGATATATCAACCGGGGCAGCATTTCCCGAAAGCATCTCAATCACTGATGTCCTCAAGCCGTCAAAATCCATATTTATCAACGGAACTACCGCTTCATAAGTTCCGGTCTGCGACCAGTAGCTTTTAAACTTTTCTTTCATCATACAGCTCACTACCCTTAAACATTGCCCGGATTTACAAATCTCCCCATCTTGCCACCTCCAAACAGTTTTGGTTATCCGACATCTTATTTCTCTTTTGTTAAGTATAACATAACAATATATAATAATGTTATATTTTATTTTGATATTTGTAGTTATAAAATTTACAATTAGATGCAAAATGCCGCATACAATGGAACAATTTTTTTATTATCCTCAAATGCAAAATTCTTTGCTGAAATCTTTATGGCATAGTCAGGCTTATAAGTGTCCATATAAATTTTTAAACTCTTTGCTCTGGTATTGTCAGCTGATTTCACCTCTATAGGAATAAGTCTGCCGTCACGCTGAATAATAAAATCCACCTCAGCTCCACGCGCCGACTCCCAATAATATGTGTTATAACCATTTATGCTAAGCTGCACATTGACATAATTTTCTGCCATACCACCCTTAAAATCATTAAGTTCCTCCACCATATATAAAATATCGTTCGCAGCCAAATCTTTTTTTGCACAAAGCAGTCCCAAATCCGATACATAAATTTTAAAAGCATCAATATCACGATAATTTTCTAACGGCTTTTTAATCTGCTCCACCTTGTAAACCTGCGATACTATACCGGACAGACAAAGCCATTCAATAGCATTTTCAAACTCGGAAGCCCGTCCGCCTTTCTTAATAAGTTTATATTGAAAGCGTGTATTCCTCTTTGAAAGCTGGACAGTGATATTATCATATGCAAGCCTTGTTTTTTTGATTTCATTCAAATTATTATACTTACTCATATCATTCAGATAACTTGCAAGTATCGTGTCCTGTGTATGACGAACAAGTATATAATCCCTAGTTTCTTTAAAAAGCATTACACATTCAGGCATCCCACCAACCACAAGATATTGGCGGTATAACTGCATTGCTGCATCATGTAGTGCCGACGGCATCGGACTGTCTGTCTCGAAGCACTCTCTTATCTTTTCTACAAGACTATCCTCCCCCATAGCCAACATAAATTCTTCCATATCCATAGGATAAAGAGTTTTCATATCCACCTTTCCGACCGGAAACGAAAACTTTGCCCTGTTGACTGCTACACCAAGCAGACTCCCTGCCACGATTATATGATAATCAGGAGCATCCTCACAAAAATATTTCAAAGAAGTCAATGCCCTCTCGCAAAGCTGCACTTCGTCAAACACTATAAGCGTTTTTTCTCTTATAATAGTCTGTCCTGCAATATGTGATAAAATCGGTATAAGATAATCCGGACTGATATTTTCCTCAAAAGTTTCATTTAATTTCGGATTAGTCTCAAAATTAAAATAAGCGACATTTTCATAATTTGTACGCCCAAACTCAAGTATGGAATATGTCTTGCCAACCTGCCTTGCTCCCTGTAAAATAAGCGGCTTACGATGCTCGCTTTCTTTCCAATTTTCTAAAAATTCTGCAATCTTCCTATACATAACCAGCCCCCCGTTCTCAAAGATACTGACTATAGTATAAATAAAATTTCTGTAAAAATCAATGATTTTTACAGGAATTTTAACATTATTTTACACGAATATTTTTATATTTTCTACATTATTTGGCATGAATATCTTTTCTACAATTTTTGTAAATAAAAAAGCTGTCGGCTGACTCTGGTCCGGTAAATAAAAAACTTCCACAAACATCATCATTTAAGAAATTCGTAAGAAATATCTTTGGAAAATATCAGACTTTTAGTTTAATATATAATCATACTTAAGCTTAAGCAAAGGAGATTCCTATGGAAACCATAAATATACTTGTCGTTGATGATGACAGAGAAATTGTTAATGCTATATGCAAACTGTTAGAAAGCGAGGGTTACAAAACCTTAAAGGCTTATGACGGTTTAGATGCTATAGATATTTTAAATCAGAATACGGTTCATCTCATAATACTTGACATTATGATGCCAAATCAGGACGGACTTACAACTACCATGAAGATACGAAACGAAAAAAACATTCCTATTATATTGCTGTCAGCAAAAACGCAGGAAAGTGATATTGTTCTCGGTCTTTCAATGGGTGCGGATGATTATATATCAAAACCGTATGCTCCGTCAGAGCTTCTGGCAAGAGTAAAGTCACAGACAAGGAGATACTTAAAACTCGGTTCATACGGCAATATTTCTTCAAACGAAGAAATCATAACTAATCTCGGTCTTGAACTGAATGTCACAAAAAAACAGCTTTTTGTCGATGGCGGGGCAGTTAAGCTCACGGCAAAAGAATACAAGATTGTCAATTATCTTATGCACAATCTTGGACGGGTATTTTCAGCAGAAGAAATATATGAACATATATGGAATGAAACTGCCTACAGTGTTGAAAATACGGTTATGGTACATATAAGACGAATTCGCGAAAAGATTGAAATAAATCCAAGCGAGCCAAAATATTTAAAGGTGGTGTGGGGAATTGGCTATAAAATTGAAAAATATAACTAAAACTAAAAAACTGCCCGTACTCAGGTCAAAAAAGAAAAGTATATCAATATTAACTTACATTTCTGTATTTATTCTTATCATTACCGGAATATTATTGATATTGTTTGCACGAAACGGAATTTACCGTGATGCTTTATCTGAAACTGAATATGGACGCTCGGCTGCATACGCAAGACAGATATGCAAGGATATTAAAAAAATATGCAGCTACGAAAACAATGCCGTTGACGGTGCGAAAAAGAGTAAGGAAATGGGCATGGATTTTTCTTACCTGTATGCAAAAATGTATATAAGTGAAAATGTCGATATCTTCATCGACCATGAAGCCTGCAACAATGAGATAAATTTAAAGATGCAGCAGCTTTCAACTACTATAAAGCAGAACAAATTGATGCTCCAGACCTACAATATCCAGCGAAAAGATGCACTCACAAAATGTATTACTGAAAAGTTTGATACATCAACAACACGTGTAGTCGCCGTTTCAAATAATACGAACCTTATTCATTCGGATATTCTCGAAACAAACGGTTATGACTATGAAGATGTGTTTGACTATGAAACAGGCGATTCAGCAGTAATATTACTGATATATAACACTGATATATTTAACGCTCAAAAATCACAATGGCAGACCCTTTGCACCTGTATAAAGATAATAACAACGCTTGCCGTCATATCAGCACTTTATCTTTTGTATATCCATCTTTTCATGAAAGGATATATAACATTTTACGCAAAGGCATTGAGAAAATTTCTTCACAATATACGGATATTTATTACGGGGCATATATATTATCCGCTGTGCACCAAAAAAGGCGTTAAATTCCTTTTTATAAGCTCAACTATATTGGTTGCACTGATTGCCGTTTTTCTTATTATATTTACAATGCTAAGAGAATATTTTATAAATCTTATACCAGTCGGTTACTCATTAAATACGCTTTCTGACTGGGTTCCGGATAAATGGTATAATCTTGCTTATTATGTGACAAGTGACAGTTACTGCAGACTGTGCTGCGGCTGTTTTGTAATATATGTTTTAATTTTTGCAATCTACCACTATTTTTCATCAAAAGTCATAAGCTCCTGCAGCCTGCTTGAGAAAGATATTGATGAAATCTACAATGGAAACTACAAATTTGATACGGCAGACGCAGCAGACAGCACATTTTATGAGTCAATATTAAAACTTTCAAATATAGGTGCAGGATTTGAGAAAAGTCTCGCCGAAAAGGTAAAAAGTGAACGCATGAAAACGGAACTTATAACAAATGTCTCACACGACCTTAAAACTCCGCTCACATCAATCATAAGCTATGTTGACCTGCTTGAAAGACGCGACGACCTGCCGCCTGAAGCAGTAGATTATATAGAAATAATCTCAAAAAAAGCCATTCATTTAAAGAAAATGGTATTTGATGTATTTGAACTTGCAAAGACGGCAAGTGGTGAACTTGTAATTAAAAAAACAAATTTAAGCCTTAACAAACTCATCGTCCAGACTCTCACCGATATGGATGATGCCGTGCAAAAAAGCGGACTTGACATTAAATTAAAAATGCCTGAAAAAGATATTTTCATAAATTCGGATGGAAGCAGACTTTACCGTGTAATGCAGAACATTATAGGAAATGCACTTAAATATTCACTAAAAGGAACACGGATTTTTATAACTGAAACCACCGAAGAAAGTACAGTGAAACTTATACTCAAAAACACTTCATCTTATGAAATGGATTTCACGGAGGAAGAAATACTCGAAAGATTCAGCCGCGGTGACAAGGCAAGAAACACAGAAGGAAACGGACTTGGACTTTCGATAGCCAAAGAATTTACAAATGCCTGCGGTGGCACATTTAAAATAAAAATTGATGGCGACCAGTTCAATGTAATCATCGTTTTTCCCATTGCAGCCGATAAAGACTGATACAAACACTTAATAAAAATTTTTCTTCATAGCTATACTTTTATGATGCAAGGGGCAAAATACCTTTTGACCCCAACATCAATTTTATTGTAACTTTAACTCACAATAATAGCAAAAAATGTGCTGATGTCTTTTTATGGCAACAGCACATTTTATCTATAAATATTCATTTTTTTCATTTATCAAGCAGGTATTCTAAATCCGCTCTGCTACCTGCCTGATATTGTTAAATCATAAGCCTGACTTACTATAATATATTCACTAATGATGTACTCCCTAATACATCATCAAATGCTTATTACTTACCTTTCACTGTCAATGTGACATTCTTTCCGGTTAATTTAAGCGTGTATTTATTTCCCTTCTTACTCATAACACTTGCATCTAAAGGCATATATGATTTAACTCCATTTTTGTCCGTGCAGATAAGATACTCTTTCTGCATGGCTTTGATATTCTTAAACTTCATTGTTCCTGCACTTGTAGTCACCGATTCATAACCTGTACAGTCCGTAAACATCTGTACCCAATAAGCCGGGTCCGTATTCATATATCCGACACCAATATATCCAAATTTTGCATTGAGTATATTTGCACGGTCACGCTTAACATTCATCCAGTCAGACACGACTTTAGCTGCACTGTGCTGACCTTCTGCTATGTTTTCAGCTTCATTTTGATGCGTAAATTCTTCCGAAATTGCAGAGTATGCTGTTTTGCCATTTGGACGGGTATGGTCATACAGCAATACAATCTCTTCTTCACGGGTATCGCACGCTTTCTGCAAAGCCTCAGGCATAGTAAACAGCGGAAGTTTATTCGCAAATCTTTCTTTATTTATGGATTTTAGAACACCCCATTCATTGTTATCAACCGAAATCTCATTGTTTGGATACTTTGTCTGCACTTCGGCAGCCGCTGTCGATAACTTATCATTTGCTGCACCTATCTTCTTTGCCGCTTTAAGTATCGAGTTTACTTTGCTCTTTGTGCGGACTCCATTGTAAATCTTTACATTATTGTCTCCATTTACCAAAACAAAACAAGGCATATCAAGAGAATCTGACTTTGTATAATTCCAGACAAATTCCAGGGATGAATAATTGTCAACACATCCATAAATAGGAACCTTCGCCTTTTCTATGGCAGATTTTATGATTTTCTTCATCTTTTTTGAATAAACGCAGTCTGTCTTTGTAATGAGCAGCAGAAATTTTTTTCCTTCACGCGAATATGCATCCGCTTTACCGACCGTAATCTGGGAATAATATTTTGAACTCATATACTTAGGTGCATCTGTTTCAACCGGTGTACCTTTTTTGATTGCCGGAAAATTTTGTTCCAGTACATTCTTACTCACAAGATTTACATAATCAACCGTTGATGTTTTCTTTTTAACCGCCTTAGTAATCTGAATCGCATTTGAACATTCCCATCCGCCAAGTTTCGCAGCCATTGCTGCTGCCGATGCCGCAGGATAAATCTGTGTCATCCACATAGAACCATCTGTGCGTTCAAGCAGAATTGTGTTTCCACTCTTATTATCCATCCGGTAAGAACTTCTCGCAACATTTGGCAAAAGATTAAGATTAGGCATTGTTTTTCTTCCTGTTGTAGTATTGATTGCACTAAATATCTCACTTCTGTCGTGAAGATAATGAAACGCAGTTGATTTCTTTTTAAAACTTCTTATAGGCGTGCCATCATCTACATCATTGTCAAACACATATGCATAACCATCAAGTCCTCTGTAACCGCCCGGTACATCTGTGAGATAATCAACTCCTGACTTAAGTACAACAGGTCTTTCATTAGAACAATGATTGTTTACGAGCATAGATACAACATTGCTGTCCTCAGGCACAAATCCGGCAAAGTTTCCATTGTCAAATCCTGAAGTTTTTATGCTCTGATACACTGGAAATATATGTCTTATAAGAGACTTTGTACCTTTACTATCCGTCATAGTACCCATATTTTCAGTATCCTGTAAACCAAATGCCCACATCTGACCGTCAGCATTTTCAACAAAACCGGTCTTTGCAACTTCAATAGTTCCAGTCGCTGAGTTGATTGAATCTTTCTGCCTTGTGTAATACTCATACGGAAAAACACGCACTGCATTCGATGTTAAAAGTTCAAGTTTAAGATTAAGTGTATAAGATTGTGAAAATGACCCCTTACTTGGATCCATCGTATATCCACCGATTTCAACATCTTCTACCCAGCGATAGAATTTACCGTTTTTAGTACATACACCACCCGGAACGATAGTCTTTACATTTTTCAGCTCTCCATATACAAGTCCCTTTTTATAATATTTTTCTTCGCCGAGGTATGTGTAACCCATCGTGAAAACGCCGTCATTTTTCAATACACCGATAACTCTGCCATAGCGGTGTTCAGAAAATGCTTTACAGTCAGCCGCTATTGTCTTTCCGCTTTTGATTTCTTTTACTTCTCCGTCATTTGTCAGATAATGCAGCATACCCGCCTGTTTAACACCTTTTGCAAGCTCTTTCATTTCATAATTGCTTGAAATACCATAGAGTGTACCATCTGAAGCTAAAACTGTTCTCCTTGTAACTCCGTCAGCCACCGAAATAACATTCTCCGAGTAATCCGTAACATTCTCAACTTTGTTCATGACACTTGGATCTACATCACCTTTTTTGTGTCCGACCTGATAATATGTATTATCAGGAGCAATAAATTCATTGACACTTAATATGTTGTTTGTCATGTACTGTGGTGTGCCCTTAAGCTCAGCATTTTGTGTATATTTATAATCTAATTTACTGTCTGTAGAACTTATAAAATTATCCGCAACACTTTTGTCCTCCAGCCATATATGTTCAGCATTAAAATGCGTATAAACACTTGAACTCTTATCGTCTGTTCCTTTAAACAGATTGTCCTGTGTTGAGAAAAAAATGGAACAGGTATATCCCTGCGGCATGGAACAGGTAACAAACTGTCCGTCAGGTCCTGCTGCCATGATAGCCGCAGCCGGACTAACAGTTCTGACAAAGTTTTTGTCTTCGTCATAAAGGTCAACAGAAATAATGATGCTGTCCTTTGTAAGCCACTTCCTCGTATTCTCATAAATCACTGCATTAGGATCCCCCATTACCTGCAGATAGTCATTTTCTTTGAGGTCGAAATATTTCATTATATCAGCCTTTTTCAAAGTTCCAACAGTACCAAGATAATTTATCTTAAAAAACTGTCCCTGCATCTCACTTCGCTTAAGTTCATCCGCAAATATAATGGTCTCTGCTGTTTCATCCTTAAATCTGGTACCGATAGAAAAACTGTAACTTACTCCTTCCGTAACGCTGAACGGACTTACCTTTGCAGAATATGCCTGGTTGACCGGAATGTATCTGTCAAATAAAGTCTCTGTTTCCTTCGCTGCAGACCTGCGTGCCGGCATAATCGGCAAAACACTAAAAAACATAACCAAAACCAATAACAGCGACATAATACGCTTCTTCATACTTATCACATCTCCTTTCTTAATCCCCAAAACAATGCCACGGATTGCTTCATTGCTATCTGCTTTTGACCCTTGCATCACATTATACTACCCGCCACTCTTTTATTGTGATACCCTGCACGAATCGACCCAAAATCCGTCCAAATCTACCCCCGAAATTCACAAAAAAGACAAAAAGTTGTTTATAATTAACTGAAAAAAATAGCAAAAACAGCGTTTTGCTCCTGGTGTCACACTACATTACGAACATTTTCCTATACATTAAAAACAGGCTGTACACTAACGATTAAAAATCATCAATGCACAGCCACATCTAAAATCTTTCTACATTTTGAAGACTTAGGAATTTACAATCTACTTATGAGCATAACAGATAAAGAGGTTTTTAAAGATTATTATAATGACACTCTCGGTGAGCTTATAGAATATGATAAAAATAACGACAGCAATATACTTGAAGTTTTAAAATATTATCTTGAAAATAACGGCAGTGTGCAAAAAACTGCGGAACACTTTTATGTGCACCGCAATTCAATAAATTACAGATTAAACAAAGTACAGGATATACTCGACATGGATATATCTGACCTCGACAACTGCATACAATTGCGGCTTGCTTTTATGGTAAGAGATATGCTTGACTGATTACTCTTTCTCAAATATATCTCTTTTTCTAAATTTCAGATAACCCCATATAATACATATCAAACTTGCAGCTATCAGAACAAAAAAACACTGAACCGTACTAAATCCACTTTTAAGTACAGGCTTCATACGGTATGGCATACCAAGATTCCCAACCAGCAGCCACGACTTCTTATAGGCAGATGCTACAAGCCATATAAACATTATAATAAATACATACACCGGTCTGATATACAAACTTAACACCATCTGTATAATACTTAAAAACAATGCCATAAGTAATGGCAGGATTAACACCGCCACATATAAATTTCTATTCCCAAATTTCATAAAAGACTCGGTTGCCTGTGATTTCATAATATCCAAAGTCGGTTTAAAATTTACAGCAACATTCCTTAAAATACAATAGATAAGTACAGTACAAAAACTCACAAAAAAATAGCATAATGTATAACTTATACTCCACATCAGCTTGCTTATCCACCAGTTTAACCTGCTCTTAGAATGAACAAGAACCTGATAACCCCATCCTTTTAAATCACTCAACATATAATTGTTGACACCGATAAGCAAAAAAGTAATAAAACATATCCATCTTATCGGAATTACAAATGAATTATACCAGTCAAATTTATATGCTTGACAGCCATCTACAAGATAAATCCAATAATCCATAAATGTACCGTTTGATATATTTTCCGTTTTCTGATGTTCTATAATTGATGAGTGTATCCCCGTGCAGGAAAAAAATGCTGCCAGAACCGAAAGTATAAGATAAAGTTTTCTGTGCCATATTCCCTCCAGCCAATCATGCTTAAACATCTTCATTATTTTCACTATCCGTCACCCCTTTTCAACAATCCTGCCCTGCTGCATACAAATAATATCATCTGCAAGCAACTGCATTTCCTCTTTATCATGGCAGGCAACCAGAACTACCCTGTTTTCATCACGCAGTCCAAGTATCAACTGTCTTATCTGCTCAACTCCCTCGCCATCAATCGCATTTATCGGCTCATCGAGAAGTACGATCTCAGGACTTCCCATAATGGCAGCCGCAATGCCAAGTCTTTGTTTCATTCCAAGTGAATATTTTCCAAACTTTTTATCTGCCGCATCTTTAAGCCCGACTTTCTCCAACAAATCTTTTATCTCTCCATCAGACACCTTATCATCAAGCATTGCGAGCATTTTCAGATTTTCATATCCCGAATATCTTGGCAAAAAAGACGGGTTTTCAATAAGAACCCCTATACTTTCAGGTATTGAAATATCCCTATGAAGCACTTTTCCATTTATGATTATACTTCCGCGTGTCGGTATCACAAGTCCTGCTATACTGCGCATGAGCATCGTCTTTCCACATCCGTTTTTTCCCTGAATACCATATATCTTTCCGCCTGTAAGCGTTATATTTACATTGTCAAGAATAACATTCTTCTTTATTTCCTTATAAAGGTCTTTAATCTCTATTTTCAAAACTTCTCCCTCCCAATCTTATAATCAGCACATATTTACTATTTTTCACATCCATATTGCAATAAACAATGATTGCATTCCATACCGTCCAAATCTTTACCATTTAACAATTTTTCACACTATCCGCTCCCGCTTTTTATTCAGCACAACGAAAAATCCGAAGCACAACAGTATTGCGGCAAAAATCTCAGTAAATACAGAAAACATACTTCTTCCCTTTATATACTCTGTCATCATAGGATTCATAATATTGGACGGAACATATTTTTCTATTTTTAATTCCATTGCGACATAATCAAATGAAATGTTAAATAAAAATGGAAAAAACATTACAAAAAGACTATTTTTAGCGGCAAATGAAACACATAACGATAATGTTGCAAAAACACCGCCACAAAGCATTATGATAAGCAGATATACTCCAAAATAAAGAAACGGTTTTTCATAATACCAGTCAGACATATTGTTTAGCTGATTGACAAAATTATGTCTTGCAAGCTGATTTGGTTTTATTGCCGGAACATAAAGTAAATTCATCATAAAGCTAAAGACATAAGGAAGTCCCGCTGCAATTCCCCCTGAAATAAATGTAACTATGAACTTACATACCAGATAAATCTCTTTCTTCTTTTTGATATATATATTTTTTAAATATCCTGAGTCCTCATCTTCAAAAAAGCTTGTCCCAAACGGCAATACGGCAATTATCGGCAACAGATAAAAATAAACTCCATTCCAAAAAGTGTACTGTTCACCGCCTATAAATCCCTCAAAAATATTTGCAGGATATATTCCAAGCACACTCTGACCTGCCTTTAACAACTTAACAGCTTCTTTATCCGTTATGATACCACCATATTCATTATGCAAAAAACATATACAAAATGCAGTAAAATGACCTGCCGCCAATATAAGTGAGATTAAAAAAGCCGCTTTGAAACCTCTACCCTTCATACATCTTTTCAATTCAAATCGAAACATTTTATCACCTCACCCTCATAAATATTCCACCGGCTGCCTGACCTTTTTCCAGATTATAATTTTCACTGTCAGCATCCGCTAAACTTATATACAGCTTTTTACTATCATCCCCAATATAATACCTATAAGATTTATCCTTATCGTTATGATTTTCAGCCAGATAGAATATACTCTTTACATTGACCTCAGAACCGGCACCAACCGTATAAATTGAACTGTATTTTTTATACTTAACATTTTTGTCCATACTCATAAAATAAAATTCTGTAGTCATTTTTCCGATATAATTATGTAACATTGGATAAAAGTATATTGATCTGTCGCTTTTTGTGTCATTGACAAATGTGAAATTCACAACAACAATACTAAAATCTGCTTTCTTGTTGCCATACCTGTCAGACCAGATTATTTTATCATCTTTCCCAATGCAGGCTTTGTTAAACGGTTCTCCATCAACATCCTCGCCAAGTTCCTTATATCCACTAAACTTTTTCCGATATATCTCACAAGACTCCGCATATACCTTAATACCATTTTTTACATATGGTTCATCCTGTTTTAATATGGTGTTCTCCTTAGTGTCAGGCAATGAGACTTCCTCGGTATCATTTTTAACGAGGTCCTCATAGATAAGTTTCGCATCATCATCCGCTTTTACATATTCTGTATGCGACAATTTTATATTTTTCATCACAGGATACCCCGATACCATAATAGAGTTATCCATATTTTGCATATTTTTATAAATGTCTTTATCAAAAACCCTGTCGCTTATCTGATATACCAGTTTAACCTTATATGAACATTGGGATTTTACGCCTATCCCCGAAGCCTTATTTATGTATTCCACCTCTGTCGGTAAAAAATCAAAAGCATAATTTTTATCAACATACAGTTTATATTCAAAATATGGGATTTCTTCTGTCTTGTCACCTGTATTTGTAACTTTCAGAACAACAAAAAAGATTTTCTTATATGAGCGTAAAACATCATTTCCCCCATCAAATTTTTCATAATAACTTCCTTTATATGTATATAAATTCCTGATTTCAGGATATTCTTTAACATATTCTGCCACATCATATAACTTCTGCTCCGCCACCTCAATTTTAAGATTTCCTGCCTGCACAGATTTACTGTCCGAAACATATTCAACCTCAGCCTTAGCATTATCTTTGTTTACATATGATATACGCACCATATAACAACATACCAAAATAATGCTGACAAAAGTCATAGCTATGTATCTTAATTTTTTGTTCATTTTACCTTTTCTCCTTCTTAAGTTCCCACCTTATTATACGCTATATTATTATCGTTTTTAAAGCAATCATGCCTACGCCATTTTTCTCCTTTTCTCAACAATCCCAAGTATCAACAGACATACTCCGACAAAAATATATCCCTTAACATCCCTGAAATCATTTAACCTAAACTTTTCCCATATCTCATCAAGTATCGACTGCGACAACAGCGTATATCCTAATACAGATACCACCGCCGCAAGTATCGACCTGAATGTGAATGTCATAAATATTATCAGACCAAAATAAAATACACTCTGAGCCATAAACATTTCTATTGTATCAACATCAACTTTCCAAACTTTAACCGCAAACACAGAAATAGGAATAATGCTTAAAATATATATTGCAAAGTAAAAAAACATCTCCGGCATCTTATTTTTGTCATATATCCTTATAACTTCACTCCCAATCCCTTCAACATATTCCTGCAATATAAGTATCATCCACCATACCGACATAAAAGGAATAAAATATGAACCGTTTTCTGCAAAATAATAATCTTCCTTATTCATATATGAAGCATTTGCACAAACTACTACAAATAACGGTAATACTATGTAATTGACTATAAACGGGAGATATTTTGTTTTTCCAAGTCCTCTCCATTCAAGTCTTATCTTTTCAAACCACGCACCTAATCTTCTTTCAGTAAACATAAATAACCATCCTCCACTGTGGGCTCAATACCATCTTCAATGACATTTTTTGTAATAACACGATATATTTTTCTTCCATCCTTTATATATGACTTCTCTACAAAAAGTATATTGTCATCACCAAGAGCTTCTTCCGGTATCTCTATTATCCTGTTTTTTGCACATTCCTGTATCTGCTCGACCGTTCCCTGCTTTTTTATCTTTCCGTCACTTGCTATAAGCACACTCTCACAGCACGCCTCAACATCCTCAACTATATGTGTTGATATGAGTACGATACTATTGCCCGTGAGATTATTTATGATATTTTTAAATCTCATTCTCTCCTCAGGGTCAAGTCCTGCCGTAGGTTCGTCAAGCAGGATAACATCAGGTTCACCGAGTATTGCCTGTGCAATGCCAACTCTCCTAACCATTCCTCCCGAAAGCTTTCTGTTCTTTTCATCCTTTTTATCATAAAGGTTTACCTGCTTCAGGCAGCTATCAATCTCAGCTTTTCTATCTTTCTTTGAAATTTTCTTAAGATTGCAAAAATATTCCATCATCTGGTAAACCGTAAGCTCCGGAAACAGCCCAAACTGCTGTGGCAGATAACCTATCTTTATTTTTTGTTTTTTTATATTTTTTCCATTAAACAAAATCTCACCGTTATATGTATAAATATCTGCAATACAACGCATCAAAGTTGTCTTTCCGACACCGTTTGGTGCCAGGATAGCATATACCCCACTCTCCAAAGTACAGCTCAATTTTTTTAACACTTCATTCTTTTTAAATTTCTTTTCTATATTGCATATTTCCAATCTGTTTTTTATTTCCGAACTCATTTTTCACCCTCCAGCGCATATTTAAAATAATTTTTATCACTTTTTTTCAAGTTCTGTATATAATCCGGAAAGTCCATCAGTCTGCCATAAATTCCCGTATTAGTAACACAACAATATTGTTCTCCACCAGTATCATATAAAACAACCTTTTTCCCTGATGAATCAAATCCGTATTTTTTCAACATTTTAACAAGAATATCAACATATTCCTTACCTGTTGTAAAAAGATCTTTGTTCATAGCCGAATATAAAAGATTTATTCCTTTGTATTTCTTTTCCACAAAATAAGGACTTCCTGTAATTGTCAAGCCTGTTGTGTTCCCACTAAAACATTGATAATTTCCATTCTTATCCGTCTCTTCAAGATTTACATTAACATTATAATGTCCTTTACCTAAAACACTGACTTTGAATTTCGGATTATTCTTAAGATAATTATGAGCATATTTCTGTTCATCATTGTTATAAACCATATGCCATCCGGGTATAGGATAATAAGCAAAACTTCCCGGAAGATTCACCCCCTGGGTTGTCGCATAAAAAAATCTGCAAAAGCCTGAATATTCAAAAACAATCTTCTTTATACTTTCTTTTGTATTGATTATATTTATATAATCTCCACCCGTTACTGAATATTTTAATTTTTCTCCTTTTTCATTTGTTATATTTTTTATTTTGTAACCATGATACATTGTAAACTTATATTCATTTAAATTTGTTTTGTCAGGTACAACTTCCACCTTTCCATTTAAAACATCTGATATTTCATATGTCATATCATAACTGACCGCTTTAAAATTATCATGGTATTTTTTTACCTTTTTAATAATGTTTCCACTATTTGTATCATATTTTGATAAATATTCATCATAATAAATCTGCTCATGTGTCCATGCATCCGAATTAGAGGCAACATCAAACATATAACAAGCACCCGAAGGCATCTGGGCAATTATCAATGATGCCACTGTTACTGCTGACAAAACAAACTTTTTTATGAAAGCATTCTTATTTTTTATACAGACAAGTGTTATACATAATAAAATCCAAAAGATAATTCTATAAATGTGCGTATTCTCTGCCGTAAGAAAATAATTGTCATCTAATAATGTATTTGCACTCCTATAAAACAATGCAAATATTAATGATTTATTACACATTTCATAACTATGTCTAAAAAGATCCTGTAAAAAAAGATTAAATGTATCACTAATAATAAAATAACTACATATTAATATGCTTATTCCAATAATTCTTCTGGTAAACTGTGCTGAAAAAAATCCAAAAAATATTGCCGTCAGTAAATTCAAAACAACATAGATAATCAATACTCTAAATGAATACCATATATATACAGAATTAGTAATATTCTTTATATTATAATATCTCAGATAACCTGCAAAAATATATACTGCTGTCAAAATATCAAGAATAAACACTATAGAGAAATCATAAAAAAACTGCTTCTGTTTTCCAAATCTGCCTGCGTATATCGTCTCCTGTAAACTTTCCTTTTTTATCTGATAAAATATCTCATAAGATAATATGCTAAACAAAAAAAATAATATAGGCATTATTTTCAGACTGTCCTGTATTGGCAGATATGGTCTGTCTACCCATTTAATTTCACTATCCCTAAATATATATATCGTAATCAGGAAAAAAATAAATATCATAATCGAAACCATAATTTTATTTTTAATAAATCTCTTAAAACTTAATTTAAACATAATGTCTTCTCCCTAAACAAACAATTCATATCTCCCACCCTTATTATCTTACAGCATTATGAATTGTCTTGATAATTTAATTTGTATTACTCAAAGTTGCATATCCACGGCACTTTTTCTTCAAAATACACATATATCTTTCTCTCAATTCAAAACATTATCACTTTTTATATTATTTGTCAAATACTATTTACTAAAAGGTATTTATGCTATACTATTTATTATAGTTTATATTGACATATAAAATTACTTGTAATATTATTAAATAGTGTACTGTATTTTTTTGAAAAATGATGACATATCGCATTAAATATAGTACACTGTTCACAGAAAGGTGAATGATTATGCCGAAAACAACGAGAAACAAAAATAATATAAAACATGGAACCATAGAATTAGTTCTATTATTGCTTTTGCAAAAAGAACAAAAATATGGCTATCAGCTTTCTCAGGAACTTTCTGACTTTAGCGAGGGAAAGTATGAGCTTAAGGAGACTACCATGTATCCGACATTATATCGTCTCACACAAAATGGTTACCTAAGTTTTGAACAGGTCAAGGTGGGCATCAAAAGAACCAGAGTTTACTACCTTATTACTGATGCCGGTCGCGAATATCTGCAAAAAATCATTGATGAATACAATACAATAACACAGGCAATCAGTTTGATTATGCAGAAAACCGGAACCATCTCCTGACTGAAATCTGATTTTTAATATATAAACATAACTACGGGCACTATAAATATAAGAGGAAAAATTATGAAACATAAAAAAAATAAAGCACTTAAAAAATATCTCCATGATGTTAAAAAAGACTGTCATGGTAATTATAAATCAAAAAAACTATTTATAGAACAGTTAAAGGACTCTTTAACAACATATACAGAGGAAAATACAGACTATACATATGAAGATTTACAACTTACATTTGGAAATCCTCAGGAATTGAGCACTTTCTACGAAATACCTTCAATAGCTGCAACAGTCAAAAAAGCATTTCGTAGAGCAATTGCGTTTTCTATTATTATAGTCAGTGTATTTCTTATAGTACATACTGCTAAATACTTTTATGGTAAATGGGATTATTCAAGAGGATATGATATTGAAATACAGGGGGCTCCTGATGAGATTGACGATAATATAAATCCTTTTACACATGAAACAAACCCGCCAGCAATAAAAACTTACAATTTTGGAACTGACTATGCTAAATAAAACAGGAGCAGCTATATGATTACAGCACGACAGATAAAAAAAATAGTAAAACAAGCTTACCCTTTCAATAAATATCCTTTTGCTGAAAGGCGTAAATTACGCAGACTTCTTACTGATGAAATACTCAGTTATCTTGAAGAACACCCTGATACTACATTTGATGATTTAAAAAAACTATTTATCAATGAAGAACTTGCTTTTTTATCTGACACACCAAAATTTCAGATTAACCTAAAAATTTTATTTTTGATTTTTATTATAATTGTTTTAATTTGTATAATTGTTATATTTATTGCTAATCAATTACATCCACCTATATATTATTATAGAATAAAATAAATGTGCTTAACACTTATTAGTTATAAAATATTTAACAAAAAGACCGTATATATCGTCACTTATATATGCGGTCTTTGTTAGTATATAACACTATAAAGGAAGTCCATTCTACCCTTTCAAAACAACCACCTTTTCCACAACCTTATCATTCTCAACAAGTTTAATCACAACTCCCTTATAAATACTGCCATTATCATCATTATCTTTGAGATAATCTTTTCCGTTTTTAATCAACAGCTCTTTAAGTTTCTCTTTATCTTCCTGTTTCACTACAACTGCCGTTGCCATATACCATTCTCCGTCAATTTTTTCTCCTGTTTTCTTATCATTATAAGTGTATTCTCCATCTTCAAGGCAGTCGAAAAAGTATCTTGTATTTTTAATATCATTATTTTTAATGCCTTTTAAAATAGACTCCGAAGCATCCATGCTGTCAGATTTCACCAACTTTTTATCCTCTTTAAGCTGTGCCGTCGTACTCCTGTCATAGTCCGCATATCCTATGGACACATCCTTTATTGCCTTACCGCTCTCATCATCAACCTCACATTCATACATGACTACATTTGATGAGCCGTTATCCATATATTTTACCAATGATGCTTCGGCGATTTTTAAAGCCTGTTTGTCTGTCACATTCCCCTTAGCCCTGACTTTTATCTTGCCGCCCCATCCTTTTATTTCTTTACCATTTCCTGATAAATACTTTACTTCCTTATAATCCACACCACTCGATTTTACTTCAAAATTCTTTGCAAAATCCTGTGAAGCGAAATATTCTGCCGATATATCCGCATAAGAAATATCAGACTTTTCACTTTTGTTTTCGTTCTTTGAACATCCTGTAACTATGCCTATTATCAGAAAAAATACCAAGACCATAAATTTCTTTTTCATGCCAAGACCTCACTTTCACGCATAATCTATACCTTAACCATTCTGCTCCCTCATCAATAATTCCACATCTGTTCCTGACAGCTTTATTCCAAGCACCAAAATCCCAAGCAATACACTGCCGGCTGCCTCAGCCGCTAATATCACGGCAAATATGATATTTTGATAAAAATATGCCCTTATTATATAAGCCGCTGCAACTGCCGCAATAAATACAAGCATTAGTATATTTCCGGCAAATTCAATAAGTATCATTTTACGGCTCCGTCCGTTCATCAGTTGTATTCCGAACTTGTCCTTATTTAATTCTATCTTTACCGTTATATTCAGCATAAATGAAAAAGCATTTGACACGGCTATCAATATAACAAACAAAAACAGTGTATTCACAAATTTTTCCGACTGATTTAAAAATGTAATTATCGCAGGTGTTGAATTTACACAATATCCGACATTCAGATGATTATCTCTTAAAATCTCATTAATCTTTTTCTGGACTGCAAGAACATCTGCATTACTGCTGTCCTCACTCATAACTATAGTTCCATTGTCAAAATTAAAATAATTCATCTGCATAAAAAATTTCTGGCTTGAATTATGTGCATCATCTTTTATGTCAAAAATTGGCATTATAATATAATAATCAAGCAGTTTCTTATTTCCACCTCTCTGCTCAAGTGTCCTGTCCGATATAAATTCTGCATTTTTCTTTAAAAAACCTGTTATCTTTGCCTTTCCAAATCCTTTTATCCTGAATGTCTCTCCGAGCTTATAATATTTCTCATATTTATT
>ERZ791810.466-NODE-466-length-41736-cov-12.854034_pt1 | contig 41736 bp, 25 predicted proteins | sample MGYA00510304_ERZ791810 | MGnify/ENA primary metagenome ERZ791810 (study PRJEB30046, sample SAMN00791967) | human gut metagenome | study: EMG produced TPA metagenomics assembly of the A metagenome-wide association study of gut microbiota in type 2... | reverse complement strand
TGAAGTGAAAGATAGCAAGAAGATGAGATTCGATTATGGGTTGAGGGCTTATTAACAGAATTGTTTTTCTTTTGTCTGTTTCTATTGTAAGGTATGTACCTTTTATTATTTATTACCTTATTTCCAATATATTCCAAATAAATCATTTATCTTTGTCACACGCTTTCTGCCCATCAGCGTGATGGAACTGGTGGAAAGTGGTTTTATTTCTTATTAGAGTAAAAGCGTATTATCTCTCGTCTATGAAAATTAGCAGTTTTAAAGGAGAGAGGTGATTCAGCAGATACTCCACGCGAACGGTGTATATCAACATATCCGTCAGGAATGTGTTATATATAAACGATTGGCGTGGGTGTCTGTTGTTATCATTATCTTCCGAAGGGTGTTGCTAAGCCTCATAGACGGATAATGGTGCAACAGCATCTACGCCTTTCTTGTATCCGGTCGGTTTATTCATAATACCCCAATATAACCTAACCAATCCCCGCCCACCGGACTGCAGAAAGCGTAGATGCCCGCTGCACTAATATAATAAAAAGAGTATCCCTCTTTCATTGTATCACACATAAAAAAACGAACATTATGTCAGAATGGATTAGCGTAGAAGAAGCGGCTAAGAAATACAATCTTAAAAAAGAATATATCCAACTTTGGGTGGATATGCGGGTAATCATGTCATATTTCAAGGATTACAAAACGGTTGTAAACGATGAAAGTCTCCGTGGATTCCTGAAAACCAGGGAGAAAGGTATTGATCCGGAATATGTGAAAGCATTGGAACAATTCTGTATCAGTAAATCCGAGACGTGCTTGATATATGCTTTCCTCTTAGGGGCACGCGACAAAGAGCTTGAAATGTATAGGGAAGCCAAATCACAGCGGGATGCGTTACGGGGCATGTGGATGGAACAAAACGAACGGGTACGGGATTTAGAAATAGAACTTGAATTAGGACAGTTCAACTGTTATAAATGCCGGTTAAAAAAGTGGTGTATGAGAATCAAAAGAATAAAATTGAATTGGTTTACAAAGGTCTGGAAATGAGGCAAATGTCAACTCCAACATGGAAATTTAGGGGCATAGCGCCCCTAAATTTCCATTTAACTAAGAACGGTGCAGTCATGAGTACATCAATTAAAAATTCAGCAAGCTCTGCAAACGATTTTTCATTTTTATTTCTCATATTCTCATTGATGACTGATAAACAACAAAGAATCAAATAAGTAGCTTATGAGAAATACTTTCTAATATGGTATTTCTCATAACGTACCCTCTATTTTAGCTTAAAATTCACCTTGTTCTCATAGTATTTCAAGGTATTTCTCATAGTCAAGATACTGTCTTCTTCCTTTTTCTAGTTGAAGATAAACTAGTTCCGATCGTCCCATATATTGTGGGAAAGTATTCCCTCATATTATGGGAATTTGTTCCCACAAAATGAGGGAATCTTTTCCCAGTTAGTAGGGAATACTTTCCCACAATATATGGGACAAAAAGAATATGTACTTCCCTGATAATGGTTGACTAGTTGTTTTTTTATTCTTGTTATAGGTTGACTGGAAAGACACTATGAGAAATGAAAATTTGTGTATTCAGAATAATTATATCAGGCAGAGTTTCTATCTGACTTCTTCCATCCGTTCCAACTCCCATCCGCGAAACTGCATGACGATGCAATGCAACTCGGTGTCGTATATCATCCTGCGTACCTTGGGACCGGCAGCATAACCTTTTATCTGCTCTACAGCTTCTTTCCATTGGGCTTCGGCTTTCGCTTCCGAGTCTTTTACAGAGAGATATTTTAGTTCGATGATATAACTGTGCTTCACGTCATAGCGTATCAGGTCGGGCATTAGGAACAGATCACAATAACCGTGGTTCAATTCTACTTCCGGGGCTATCAGGTAATATGCATTCGTACTCAGGTAAGCAGTAAAGAAGCCTTGCAGGTTGCGCTCTCCCTCAATAGCGCTGCGCACGGAAGAGTTTTCCTTGTAGGCATGGGCGATAAATTCCAGCGTTTCACGCCAATGGCCGTCGTAAGCCATTTCGTAATACATCAGGCCGAGGTCGTTCAGATTAATATGTCGATTGTCCTGATATTCTTCCAACAAGAATTCGTAATACTGTTTACGCACGTTATTATTGGGAATACTTAACACCAGATAGTTGCCGCGAGTGGCAGTAATGGTAAGCATACCATAATAAAAAAGCAGACTGGGGAAAATCTCAGGTTTGGTAATATCGGTAGCGGGAAAGGTAGTTGTCAACGTGGTGACAATCTGCCCATCTTCGGTGATTTTACGTAACACTCCTTTGCGGTTACCGTCCAACTTGTCCAGCCGGATAAGTTTTTTCATCTTATTATAGTCCGTGCGGGTATTGGGGTCTATCATTTCTTTGGGGGATTTGCCCAAAGTCATATAATGACGCAGATAATAGAACACCATGTCACAGTTGAACATCTTCGGGTCACGCTCCAAGCTTTCTTCGGCAAAACAATAATTGTCATACCACGGTCGCATTTCCTCTATCATCGCATCTATGTTCGTATTGCCCGGCAACTGTCCGGCATCCTTATAGTATTGGATCATCTCGCGTACATCGGTCTCGCTGAATCCCAACATCATATTAAACTGATGATCGGTGCTGATATTCCAGCCGATATTGAATCCGCTAGTCAGGTCGTCCAGCGTTACGGGGCTGACTCCGGTCATGAAGATGCGTTCGAACATGCCTTTGAACTTCTTGAAGATTTCGCGGTAGAAGCCACTGGCATGGGTTAGGGCGTGATAGACTTTGTCGCCTTGCTCGTTTAGCACCACATTCGTGAAATTATCATATTCATCCACTATCAGATAAAGCTTGGAGCCGTTGTTGCGTGCCTTGCGATCGAGGAAATTCAGTTTGTTGGTAGTGCCGTATTGGGCTTTCATTTCCTCTTCAAAGCCGGGATAATAATAGGGTTCATAGATAGAAGCAAAATCATCCAGTCCGCCGCAACAGTAATCATCAAAGTTTTCGGCAAGCGTTCTGTCAAGCCCTCCCACTCTGGAGAAATCAAGAAAGAGTATTTGGAAAGTCCCTTGCAACTGTGTAGGACGACTGCCTATCCATAAATTGCTGAAACGTTTTTCGAACTTTTCTTTTTGAGCGATGTCATAATAAGTTCGGAGCATACTCAGAAAGATGCTCTTGCCGAAACGGCGGGGGCGGATAAAGAACAAATTACTAGGTTGTTTTTCCAACAACGGCAGATACATAGTCTTATCCACGTAATATTGATTCTGTTCCACCACTTCCACAAAGTTGGAAACTCCGTAAGGGATTCTTTTTACTTCTTCCATAATTTGTTCCTTTCTTTAGTTCTCATATTTATGAGATAATGCAAAAGTAGCATATTCCCGCAGAAAGAACAAAGAAAGGGAAAGAAAGTTGGGGATGTTGACGCACCAGAGTGATGAATATAAACCCTCTTGCGTTTTTATGTCATTAGCCAAATAATGTTGATAATGGAGATGCTTTGCTAATAACCGTACCAAAAATGAATGAAACCTTATTCTTAACTATTCATTTCTAGGATTTATAGTCTAATAATTCTTTTGTAACCAGACTCCCAACAGTTTATCAGCTATTTCATAGTGATTTTGTTCCTGCGAGACTAGATTCTTTTCCAGTAACCCCTTGAGTGCAGCTTGTACGGAACTCGGAGTACTTAGCTTGTATTTTTTTATAAACTTTCCAGAAGTGACTCCGGTTGCTTTTTGTTCTTTTCCGATAGCAATCAGTACTTCTTTCTGTTTTTCCGGAAGGCGGGAGAAAATCTCCTGATATGTGAAGTCCTGCATCTGCAGGATATTGGTCAGGGCAATACTTTGGAGGGAACGATCACACACTTCCCCTTTTCCGGTCAGTATATATAATTCATTAAACATGAGTTGTACATACCAGGTATGTCCTTCAAAGAAATTATATACTTCGTCTATCAGTTCTTCTTCAATACGTTTCTTATTTTCAAGGAAAAGCCTTTCAACAAATGCCCTGTATGCCGTAAGCGGAATGCTCTTTAGTTGCATCATATTGACACTTTGATAAAAAGGTCGGGCCGGGCTGTTGAACATATTCATCATAATGTGTTTCTGGCTTCCGGCAAAGATGAAACGAGCATTTTGGCAATGCTGGACTTTAGTTCTCAATATGGCTTCTACATTCTTCTCTGTGTAATTGCCTATTTGCTGAAATTCGTCGATGGCTACGATACAAGGTTTATCAGCCTGTTCTAAATAAGCGAAGATTTCATCCAGTGTTGTTTCTGCAGTATGAATGTCTCCTAATCCAATATCAAAGGTGGGTTCTCCCGTAACAGAATCCAGTTTAAAACCTGCGCGCAGTGAGGAAATGACGGAGAAGAAACGTTCGATGAACTTCATTCCTTTGGGTTTGAGCTTCTCGAAAATCTCTTTTCCCAAAGCGAATACAAATTCCCTAAGGCTGGCTGTCGCATAAATATCAATGAAGAATGTATAGTAATGCTCTTTAATCTCATCCTGATAAAAGCAATGACGAATCAGACCTGTCTTTCCCATGCGACGCACAGAAATGATAACGACATTTCTTCCATTGGTTATGTTACGTATCAACTGTTCTGTTTCCACTTCGCGGTCACAAAAGTAATGGGGAGATAGGTATCCGCCTACGATAAAAGGGTTATTAACGATTGCCATACTGATTATTATAAATACAATTATTACAAATATAATAATTATGTTTATAATAAATCCGATTTACCTCCTCTTTTTAATAAACATTGTTTTTCTGCCTGCAATAATTTTCTCCTGAAAGCCGGAAGTTTCTGAAAGACTTTTATCTTTGCAATCATAATACATACGGCACTATGAAAAAAGTGATTCTGATTTTTGTGACAATCGTCCTTTCCGGTCTGCTTTATGCAAAAGATAATAAGAGTACCGATGCGTTACTTCGTGAGATTGATGGTATCATTAAAAACCGTCAGACCTATGGAGCGGAAAAGGAGGCGCGTATCGCTGACTTGAAGAAATTGTTGGCGGAGGCTACTTCCGATGAACAACGATATGGTTTTTGCGGACGTCTTTTCGATGAATACCGGGCTTATAATCTGGATTCGTCTTTTGTCTATGCTCAACGGAAAGAGGAACTGGCGCATCGCATGGATAAACTGGATTACCTGGATGATGCTGCCATGAATATGGCGGAAGTGATGGGAACTACCGGAATGTATAAAGAAGCGTTGGAACTATTGGGGCAGATTAATAAGAAAACGTTGCCCGATTATCTCTATGGTTACTATTATCATCTGTATCGCACTATTTACGGATTGATGGGAGATTATGCCGTTACGGAGAAAGTCAAGAAAGAGTATTATCGAATGACGGATCTGTATCGTGACTCTCTTCTGCAGGTCAACGCTTCCGACTCTTTGGGGCACGTATTGGTGATGGCGGATAAGTGTATCGTACATGCTCAATACGATGAAGCCATCCGTATGCTGATGGAATATTACAACAAACCTTCTTTGGATGACCATTCAAAAGCAATGCTTACTTATACTCTCTCCGAGGGTTACCGGTTGAAAGGCGACAAGCAGGGGCAAAAACATTACCTGGCCCTTTCGGCTATTGCCGACCTGAAATCGGCAGTAAAGGAATATGTATCTTTGCGCAAACTCGCTTCCCTTGTCTACGATGAAGGGGATATTGACCGTGCCTACAATTACCTGAAATGCTCCTTAGAGGATGCCACTCTTTGTAATGCCCGCCTTCGTACGTTAGAAATCTCGCAAGTCTTTCCTATCATTGACCAGGCCTACCAATTGAAAACCAAACGGCAGCAGCAGGAGATGAAAGTCTCATTGATTTGTATCAGTTTGCTTTCCGTATTTTTGTTGGTTGCCATTTTCTTCGTTTACAAGCAGATGAAAAAGGTTGCTGCCGCACGTCGCGAAGTGGTCGATACCAATACGTTGTTGCAAGAACTGAACGAAGAACTTCACGACTCCAACTCGCAACTGAAAGAGATGAACCATACGCTTTCGGAAGCCAACTATATCAAGGAGGAATATATCGGCCGATATATGGACCAATGCTCCACTTATCTCGACAAGATGGATTTATACCGTCGTTCCCTGAATAAAATTGCCGCTGCCGGAAGAGTGGAAGAACTATATAAAGCCATTAAATCTTCTCAATTCCTTGACGAAGAACTGAAAGAGTTTTATGCAAACTTCGACATGACTTTCCTGCAACTCTTCCCCAATTTTGTGGAGGAATTTAATGCGCTGCTTACCGAACCCATGCAACCCAAACCGGGAGAACTGTTGAACACCGAACTCCGTATCTTTGCCCTTATCCGGCTGGGGATTACGGACAGTACCAAGATAGCGCAATTCCTCCGTTATTCCGTGACTACCATTTATAATTACCGGACCCGTGTCCGTAACAAAGCTTTGGGAGAAAGAGATGAATTTGAGACTAAAGTAATGCAAATAGGGAAGGTGGAAGAATAAGAAAACCACTACTTTTTTAGTCTGACTTCTATTTTATAACGTTCTTATATTTAGTGGTTTATGCTGTGAGATACTGTGTAAATCACTATATTTTTGCTATCTGCTCAAAGAAGCAGTATGAAATGTGGATACTTTTGTTTCACGGTCATTTCAGCAATGACACAGAGAACGAAAACAAAAGTAACCCTAATATTAACTTTAAATTAATGTACATGAAACAGAGTATGAAGTCGAAAGGCTTTGAACGCCGCCTCTTATTAATAATGTGGGGCTTGTTCCTATCTCTTAGTGCATTCGCACAACAGATTTCAATAAAAGGACATGTAGTAGATGCCACGGGTGAACCGGTGATCGGTGCCAGTGTGGTAGAAGGACGTACAACGAATGGTACGATAACCGATGTAGACGGTAATTTCTCATTAAGCGTTCCGGCTAACAGCACGCTGACTATCTCTTTTGTCGGCTATAAAACGCAGACTGTTCCGGTGAACGGGAAAAACTCGTTGAAAGTAACCTTGCAGGAAGATACGGAAGTATTGGACGAAGTTGTTGTAGTAGGTTACGGAACGATGAAAAAGAGCGATTTGACTGGTGCCGTATCTTCTGTCGGAGTGAAGGACATCAAAGACTCTCCGGTAGCTAATATCGGTCAGGCAATGCAGGGAAAAGTATCCGGCGTGCAGATTATCGATGCCGGTAAGCCGGGTGATAATGTCACCATTAAAATCCGTGGTTTGGGTACGATCAATAACAGTAACCCGCTGATTGTCATTGACGGAATTCCTACCGACTTGGGATTGTCTTCCTTAAATATGGCTGATGTGGAACGGGTAGACGTATTGAAAGATGCTTCGGCAACAGCTATCTATGGTTCGCGTGGTGCCAACGGTGTGGTGATGATTACCAGCAAACGTGGTGCCGAAGGTGCCGGAAAAGTAACGGTAAACGCAAACTGGGCTATTCAGAACGCTACTAAAGTACCCGATATGCTGAATGCTGCGCAATATGCCGCTTTGAGCAATGATATGCTGTCTAATAATGATGATAATACAAACCCTTATTGGGCAGACCCTTCTTTATTGGGAACAGGAACGAACTGGCTGGATGAGATGCTACGTACGGGAGTGAAACAAAGTTATTCGGTTAGCTATTCCGGTGGTACGGAAAAGGCACATTACTATGTATCCGGTGGTTTCCTCGACCAGTCCGGTATCGTGGAAAGCGTTAATTACCGTCGTTTCAACTTTCAGGCAAATAGTGATGCCCAGGTTAATAAATGGTTGAAGTTCACTACTAATCTGACATTCAGCACCGACGTGAAAGAAGGAGGAACTTATAGCATCGGAGATGCGATGAAAGCACTCCCCACCCAGCCGGTAAAGAATGAAGACGGTAGCTGGAGCGGTCCCGGACAGGAAGCGCAATGGTATGGAAGTGTCCGCAATCCGATCGGTACGTTGTACATGATGACGAACGAGACGAAAGGATATAACTTTCTGGCAAATATCACCGGAGAGATTGCCTTTACCAAATGGTTGAAGTTGAAAAGCACCTTCGGTTATGACGCCAAATTCTGGTTTGTCGACAACTTTACTCCGGCTTACGACTGGAAACCGAATCCGGTAGAAGAATCTTCCCGCTATAAGAGTGACAACAAATCATTTACCTACCTATGGGATAATTATTTTGTATTCGACCATACTTTCGCCCAAAAACATCGTGTAGGTGTGATGGCAGGTTCTTCCGCCCAATGGAACAACTATGATTACCTGAATGCTCAAAAGAATATCTTCATGTTTGATAATATCCATGAAATGGACAACGGCGAGAAGATGTACAGTATTGGTGGCAGCCAGAGCGACTGGGCACTGCTTTCTCTGATGGCACGTCTCAACTATTCTTACGAAGATAAATACCTGCTTACAGCCACTGTGCGCCGTGACGGTTCTTCCCGCTTTGGTAAGAACAACCGTTGGGGAACATTCCCTTCCGTTTCTCTGGCATGGCGTATTTCGCAGGAAGAATGGTTCCCGAAAGACAACTCTCCGGTGAATGACCTCAAACTGCGTATCGGATACGGTGTGACCGGTAATCAGGAAATCGGTAACTACGGCTTTGTTGCTTCCTATAATACAGGAGTCTATCCTTTCGGCAACAACAACTCCACCGCTTTGGTATCTACCACCCTTTCCAATCCGAATATTCATTGGGAAGAGGTACGCCAAACCAACTTCGGTGTGGATATGAGCCTGTTCAATTCACGTGTCAACCTTTCGCTGGATGCCTACATCAAGAAGACGGCAGACATGTTGGTGAAAGCTTCCATCCCTATCACCTCCGGTTTTGAAGATACTACTGAAACCTTTACCAATGCCGGCAAGATGCGCAACAAAGGAGTGGAAATGACCCTGCGCACCATCAACCTGAAAGGTCTTTTTTCTTGGGAATCTGCTTTAACGGCCACCTATAACAAGAATGAAATTCTGGATCTGAACAGCGAAACCCCGATGTTTATCAATCAGATGGGTAACTCATACGTGACTATGCTTAGAGCCGGTTATCCGATCAATGTATTCTACGGATACGTGACCGACGGACTTTTCCAAAACTGGGAGGAAGTAAACCGCCACGCCACCCAACCGGGAGCAGCTCCGGGGGATATCCGTTTCCGGGATTTGAATAACGATGGAGTCATCAATGATGAAGACCGTACCGTTATCGGCAACCCGAATCCGAACTGGTTCTTCTCTTTAAGCAATAATTTCTCTTATAAGGGATGGGAACTCTCCGTTTTCCTGCAAGGCGTATCGGGAAACAAGATTTATAATGCCAACAATGTTGACAACGAAGGAATGGCAGCCGCTTACAACCAGACCACAGCCGTATTGAACCGCTGGACGGGTGAAGGAACCAGCAACTCTATGCCCCGCGCCATTTGGGGAGACCCGAACCAGAACTGCCGTGTATCCGACAGGTTTGTGGAAAACGGTTCCTATCTCCGTCTGAAGAATATCACGCTCTCGTATACACTGCCTAAAAAGTGGATGCAAAAGATTCAACTGGAAAATGCCCGCATCTCTTTCTCTTGCGAGAATGTGGCAACTATCACCGGATATTCCGGCTTCGACCCGGAAGTGGATATTAATGGCATCGACAGCAGCCGTTACCCGATTTCACGTACCTTCAGTATGGGCTTGAACTTTAACTTTTAAATCAGGAGAAAGAATATGAAAAAGATAATAACTTTGGTATTTATGTCTGCCGTGCTGGCATTGACATCGTGCAACGATTTCTTGGATAAATATCCCAAATATGGCGTCGATCCCGAGTCGGAAGTGACGAACGAGATTGCTGTGGCACTGACTACTGCCTGCTACAAGACTCTTCAGTCATCTAATATGTATAACCAACGTATCTGGAGCCTCGACATCATCGCAGGCAACAGTGAAGTAGGCGCCGGAGGAGGTACTGACGGTTTGGAGACTGTTCAGGCTTCCAATTTCATTGCCCAGAGCGATAACGGCTTTGCTTTGTATGTATGGCGTTCTCCGTGGGTTGGGATCGGACGTTGCAACATCGTGCTTTCCAATTTGCCTTCAGCATCTGTCTCCAATGAGATAAAGACCCGTTGCATGGGTGAGGCTTATTTCCTGCGTGCACATTATTATTATATTCTGGTTCGTTTGTACGGAGGGGTGCCTTTGCGCTTGGAGCCGTTTGAACCGGGAGAATCTGCGGATATTGCCCGTAATACGGTAGATGAGGTATATGCTCAAATTCTTTCCGACTGCAAAAATGCAGTGAATATGCTTCCTCCGAAAAGCAGTTATGGAGATGCTGACAGGGGACGTGCCTGCAAAGAGGCTGCAATGGCGATGCTGGCGGATATTTACCTGACACTGGCTCCCAATCATCGTGACTATTATAATGAAGTAGTGACCTTGTGCAATAACATTGCTGCAATGGGATATGATCTGACTCAATGCAATTATGCCGATAACTTTAATGCGACGATCAATAATGGTGCGGAATCTCTCTTCGAAGTGCAATACTCCGGTAGTACGGAATATGACTTTTGGGGCGGCGATAATCAAGCGTCCTGGTTGTCTACTTTCATGGGACCACGTAATTCGGGTATGGTAGCCGGTGCTTATGGATGGAACTTGCCTACGGAAGAGTTTGTCAAGCAATACGAAGACGGTGATTTGCGGAAAGATATCACTGTGTTGTATCAGGGCTGTCCTGCTTTTGATGGTATGGAATACAAACGTTCCTGGTCCAATACGGGTTATAACGTACGTAAGTTCCTTGTGTCGAAAACCGTCTCTCCGGAGTATAATACCAACCCCAACAACTTTGTAGTATACCGTTATGCGGATGTCTTACTGAAGAAAGCGGAAGCTTTGAATGAGCAGGGACATCCGGATCAGGCTGCCGAACCATTGAATATCGTTCGTAAGCGTGCCGGACTGACAGAGCTGCCGACTACTCTGACGCAAACCGAAATGAGAGAAAAGATTATTCACGAACGTCGGATGGAACTTGCTTTTGAGGGACATCGCTGGTTCGATATGATCCGGGTTGATAATGGAAATTATGCATTGACATTCCTGAAATCTATCGGTAAGAATAATGTGACCAAAGAACGTCTCCTGTTGCCTATTCCGCAGACGGAGATGGACTCCAATCACCTGATGACTCAAAATCCCGGTTATTAATCCGTTTTATAATCATTCATTTAGACAAATAATATGATGAAGAAATATATATATCAGTTGTTATGCTCTCTTTTCATCGGTGGAACGATGGTTGCCTGTGCCGAGGATTATATGGAGACAGATAAAGGACATGATACCCTCACCCTTTCGGTGAATCAGCAGGAGTTGGTGTTGAACGAAAAGAACCATAGTCAGGAGGCGCTGGCGCTTTCATGGACTACCGGAACGAATTATGGAAGCGGTAACCGTATCTCTTATACGCTGGAACTGGCGAAAGCCGGAACGGACTTTGCGAATCCTTATTCGGTAGATTTGGGTACGGGAACGTACCAATGGACTAAGAAAGTGGAAGAACTCAACCAATTTCTGCATACGCAGTTCGGTATCGGCTATGCCGTGAAAGCGGAGTTGGAAGCACGTATCACAGCCGTCGTTGCCGGAATGGAAGATCAGAAACAGATTGCGACGGCTGCCTTTACGGTGACTACTTACCAGCCGGTTACTACGACGCTTTACCTGATTGGTGATGCTACTCCGAACGGATGGAGCGCCGATAACGCAACGGCAATGGAACGTACGGATAACGGACAATTTACATGGACAGGAAAGCTGAATACCGGATCGTTTAAATTTATAACGACCTTAGGAGAATTCCTGCCGTCGTACAACCGTGATGCTACTGCCGAAGAAGGATTCAAACTGACCTACCGTACATCGGGTGACCAACCGGACGAACAGTTCACAATCAGTAAAGAAGCAACTTATATCGTAAAAGCAAACCTGCTCGACCTGACATTAACACTTACCGAAACGGAAGATATTGGCTGGAGATATGAAGAATTTTTCATTGTCGGTTCGTTTACGGGTAACAATGGTTGGGGATTTGAAGCACTGTCTAAAGATGCTGTTCAGATGAACCTGTTCCATTATGGAGCCGTGATTCCCTGGAAGGCGGACGGAGAATTTAAATTCGCTTCTGTGACAGATTTCGGTCAGGCGGATGCTTTCTTCCATCCTACTGTGGCTAATGCTCCGTACACTTCGACATCAGTAGTGCTTGGAGGTGACGATAATAAATGGCAGATGAAGGAAGCCGAATGTGGCAAACCTTATAAAGTATGGTTCTATACAGGCAAAGGAAAAGAAAAGATGCTGATGCGTCCGTTCACTCCTTACGAAGGACTGTATCTGGTGGGTGAGGCAACTCCGAACGGATGGGATTTAGGCAATGCTACTCCGATGACTAAGAGTGCCGACAGTCCTTATATCTTTACCTGGAGCGGCACGCTGAAGGCAGGTGAGATGAAGATATCCTGCGATAAGCAGTCAGACTGGAACGGGGATTGGTTTATGGCGGATAAGAGCAACAAGGCTCCGACGGGGGAAGTAGAGACGGCATTGTTTGTTGCTAAGTCGGATGCGGAGTTGAGCAGTATGTATCCGGATGCAGATTTGGGTAGTTTGGATTATAAGTGGAATATTCAGGAAGCCGGTTCTTATCGGATTACGATTGACCAGTTGAAAGAGACGATTTCGATTGTGAAACAATAAAACAAGAATTCAAGATGAAGAAAATAATATATTGGGTGGCTGCTTTTCTGTGTATGGCTTGCAGTGACGATCATGGGTCGAACCAGGAGAATGGAGGAGCTTCGGGCAGTGTTACCGAAGTGACTCCGGTAACATCGGATTTAAGTGTGGACCTGTCTACGGATAAGGCTTTCTATAAACCGGGGGAGAAAGTGGTATTTACAGCAGAAGATGCGTTGCCTGCCGGAACTAAAGTTCGTTATCGTCTTTTAGGGGAGGTTGTCGGAGAAGAGTCGGTAAATGGTACCAGTTGGACATGGCAACCGCCTACTACTGATTTCAAAGGATATATGGCGGAACTGTACCGCCAGGAGAATGGTACGGATGTAATTGTCGGTACGATTGCGGTAGATGTATCCAGTGATCCGGCACGTTTTCCGCGTTATGGTTTTGTCGCTGATTTCAGTCGGGAGAAGACGGCTGAAAAGACACAGGAAGAGATGGCGTATCTGAATCGTCATCACATCAATTGGGTACAGTTTCAGGACTGGCATAATAAGCATCACTGGCCGTTGGGCGGTACACGCACACAGTTGGACGAAGTATATATGGACATCGCTAACCGGGAGGTTTATACAAGTTCGGTGAAAAATTACATTGAAGCGCAGCATCGTTTCGGTATGAAGTCTATGTTTTACAATCTTTGTTTCGGGGCGTTGAAGGATGCCGCTACGGACGGGGTGAAGGAGGAATGGTATTTGTTTAAGGATGCTTCTCACACTACTAAAGATAGTCATGATCTGCCGGGCGGATGGAAAAGTAATATTTATCTGGTAGATCCTTCTAATAAGGAATGGCAGAAATATTTGAACGAAAGGAATGATGATGTATATGTGAACTTTGCCTTCGACGGCTATCAGATAGACCAGTTGGGACGACGCAGCACGTTGTACAATTACAAGGGTATTCCGGTCAATCTGCGTGAAGGATATGCTTCTTTTATTGAAGCGACGAAGCAGGCTCATCCGGACAAAAGTTTGGTGATGAATGCGGTCAGCCGTTACGGTGCCCGTCAGATTGGGGAGACTGGTAAAGTTGATTTCTTCTATAATGAGGTGTGGGCGGATGAGGCTGATTTTACCAATCTGAAAGCCATTCTTTATGAAAATGGAGTATATGGCAATTATCAGTTGAATACGGTTTTTGCGGCTTATATGAATTATAATAAAGCGGATAACCGGGGAGAATTTAATACGCCGGGTATCTTATTGACAGATGCTGTCATGTTTGCTTTGGGTGGTTCGCACCTTGAACTGGGAGGCGATCACATGTTGTGCAAAGAGTACTTCCCGAATGAGAATCTGACAATGAGCGAAGAATTGAAAACAGCGATGGTTCGTTATTATGATTTTCTGACTTCTTATCAGAATCTGCTTCGTGACGGTGGTACGGAGAATAGTGTTTCCATGAATTGTACCAATGGCGAAATGAGATTGAATAGTTGGCCTCCTCAACAGGGATCAGTTACTACTTATGCCAAGCAGGTAGGTGGCAAGCAAGTGATACATCTTCTTAATTTCTCGCAAGCGAACAGTCTTAGCTGGAGAGATGTGGACGGTACGATGCCGGAACCGGCTCTGATTACAAAAGCGGCTTTGCAAATGAATCTGTCAGCAAAGGTGAATAAGTTATGGGTAGCGTCGCCGGATGTACACGGAGGAGCTTTGCAGGAATTGGCCTTTACACAGGAGAACGGGGTTGTCTCATTTACATTGCCTTCCCTGAAATATTGGACGATGATTGTGGCTGAATAAAGCGGTTGCTACAGAATAACTAAAATGATAGGTATGATGATTAGATATAGATTATGGGTATGGGTGTTGTGCCTGGTATTTCCAACATGGGTTTGGGCGGAAAATGAGACACGTACATGCACTTCTTTTACACAACAAGGACGTCAGGTGACTTTTCACCTGACGGACAGTGCCGCGTTGCAATTGCAACTTTGTAGCTCTTCCGTCGTGAAAATCTGGTTCTCGCCCGACGGGCAATTGCAGCGAAGAAATGCTTCGTTTGCAGTGATTAATGAAGAGCTGGAAGAGGTAGGAACTATTCATGTGGATGAACAGGCGGCCTGTTATGAGATATTTACTCCGAAGTTGCGTATCCGGGTGAATAAATCTCCGATGAGTCTTCAGATATTCGATAAATATCAGAAACTCCTGTTTAGCGATTATGCCGATAAAGGCCATGTCAGTGAAGGAACGAAGAAGGTGGAATATAAAGTGCTTCGTCGTGACGAGCACTTCTTCGGACTTGGTGAGAAAGCGGGAAAGATGGATCGTCGTGGCGAGTCTTATAAGATGTGGAATAGTGACAAACCTTGTTATAGCGTGGTAGAAGATCCTCTTTACAAGAGTATTCCTTTCTTTATGAGCAATTACCGATATGGTATTTTCTTTGATAACACCTATAAGACGGAATTCAAATTCGGAACGGAAAGCCGTGATTATTACAGCTTTGAAGCGCCGAACGGGGAAATGGTATATTACTTTATCTTCGGTAAAGACTATAAAGAAATCATCAGCCAATACGTCGGACTGACGGGAAAACCTATCATGCCGCCGAAATGGGCGTTGGGTTTTGCTCAATGCCGCGGTCTGTTGACTAGTGAAAAGCTAAGTCGTGAGATAGCCGAAGGCTACCGGAAACGGGGAATCCCTTGTGATATTATCTATCAGGATATCGGCTGGACAGAATATTTGCAGGATTTCGAATGGCGCAAAGGAAACTATGAAAACCCCAAAAAGATGCTTTCGGATTTGAAAGAGATGGGTTTTAAGGTAGTTGTATCTCAAGACCCGGTAATTGCACAAGCCAACAAAAAACAATGGGAAGAAGCAGACCGTCTGGGCTATTTTGTAAAGGACAATACGAACGGTAAAAGCTACGATATGCCCTGGCCGTGGGGTGGAAACTGCGGAGTGGTGGACTTTACCTTGCCTGCCGTAGCCGACTGGTGGGGAACCTATCAGCAGAAACCTATTGACGATGGTGTCTCCGGCTTCTGGACAGACATGGGCGAACCTGCCTGGAGTAACGAGGAGCAGACGGAACGCCTGGTGATGAAGCACCATCTCGGTATGCACGATGAAATCCATAACGTCTATGGCCTGACCTGGGATAAAGTGGTGAAAGAGCAATTTGAAAAGAGGAATCCGGACCGTCGTGTTTTTCAGATGACTCGTGCTGCTTATGCCGGATTGCAACGTTATACGTTTGGTTGGACGGGTGATAGCGGAAACGGAGACGACGTACTGCAAGGGTGGGGACAATTAGCCAATCAGATTCCTGTAATGCTTTCCGCCGGATTGGGATTAATCCCATTTTCTTCCTGTGATATCACCGGTTACTGTGGGGATATTGAGGATTATCCGGCTATGGCCGAACTCTATACCCGTTGGATTCAATTCGGAGCATTTAATCCTTTGAGCCGTATTCACCATGAGGGAGATAACCCGGTGGAACCGTGGCTTTTCGGACTGGAAGCGGAAAAGAACGCGAAAGCGGCTATCGAACTGAAATATCGTTTGTTGCCGTATATCTACACTTACGCCCGCGAAGCGTATGATACAGGATTGCCTATCATGCGACCTCTGTTTCTTGAATATCCAATGGATATGGAAACATTTTCTACGGATGCCCAATTCCTGTTCGGTCGTGAGTTACTGGTAGCTCCTGTGGTGAAGAAAGGTGCCCGTACAAAGAACGTGTATCTTCCCGAAGGTACATGGATAGACTACAACAACAAGCAGACGATCTACACCGGAGAGCAATGGACTACCGTTGATGCTCCCTTGTCCTCTGTTCCCATGTTTGTGAAGCAAGGTTCTATCATCCCCACCATGCCGGTGATGAACTACACCCATGAGAAACCGGTATATCCACTTACTTTTGAAATCTTTCCCGCCCAGGAAGGTGCACAAGCAGCCTTTACCCTTTACGAAGATGAAGGAGAAAACTTAGGGTACCAGCGTGATGAATTTGTCAAAACACCGATTGTTTGCAATACTCTGGCAAATGGATATGAATTGACTGTCTCTGCCCGTGAAGGAAAAGGATACACTGTCCCCGGTCCGAGAAATCTGCTGTTCCGTATTTATTCTGCGAAAGCCCCGAAAGAGGTAACTGTCAAAGGAAAGAAGATAAAGAAAACTAAACCGGAACGTTTGGAAGAAAATCTGGAGAATGACACTGAAACTGTGGCGTGGAGTTGGAATAAAGAAACAGGTGTCTGTAGTGTGAGAATACCTGATAAAGGTATTGATGAACAGTTGATGATTTCTTTTAAATAAACAGAGAGCTGTTGGCAAGCTAATATTCAGAGTTTTTCTTTCGTTTTATATGGATAATGTGTAGATTCGCACGAAACTGATATCAGAAATGTGTAAGTTATCACATTTCTGATATCAAAAGTGTGATTCATTATGAGAAGCTTTTCCAACCCGCTTACCTGGTTTGCTATTCAATGCTGAATTTGAAACAAGATGGTAATTTGATTAATATCCCCCCTGTTTTTGGCGGATAAGACAAAAGAGCTATTAAAGAATAAAAGTTGAAAGAGCCTTCTGAAGGAATCAGTAACCTTCTTAAAAAACGGTGATTCTTAAAAAAGGAATATTTAATCATTGGAAGAAGGACGTGAATTGCAGTTTGGTAAAGAAAAGCAGGAAAATGTCCTGTCTTTGTAATAAGATTCCGTACAAATAACTTCAGGGACTCTAAGTTTGGTGTCTTAATATCTTTGGCATACTGACATGAGAGGTCTCCTAGGCCAAGAGGCATCTGCAAGAATTATTAGTATATTGTTTTTTTTCTCTTGCATCAGAAGATACCGATAATGTATTCGATGTCATTGTCCCAAAAACGAAACAACTACCAAACAATAAAGTATTCATGCAATTTCGTATATACTAATTATTTTAAGAAATCCTTAATGACTTTACATGCTATACTTTCAGTTCCGTCAGGACGATAAAGCCACAGACCTTTCATCTGTTCTGTGGTTTTCATCGGATAAAAAACATCTTTCTCAACCGAGTTTTTAGGTTCGTTGCAATATACTTCCCAATATATTATATATGGAACATCTTTCTTGAGACATGCCTTATATATAGTCTTCATCCTTTCATCAACATTAAAGGTTACGACTTGCTCCTGAAAACCAATTTCTCCAATCATTACAGTTTGATTACTGGGGAAACGTCCCTTTTTCAGATGCATCTTTGACAAATAGTCTATACCAGTTTTCATTATGGCAGCAGATGCCAGACCATCATAGCTAGACCAAGACACTAAATCTACTTTCACGTAAGGTAGAACAGAATTTGCCACTGAAGGTAAACCATTATCCATTGTAGAAATAACCTTATTTGCTTCCAACGCTTGATAAACTTGACATTTTGAATCCGTATTCTCATTCATAGCCGCATCTATGGCTTCTTGTCTGGCATTAATCCATTTTATGAAATTCTCACACCTTAAAGTTTTTTTATCTGTGGAGACATTAGCCCAAGCACTGTCTTCCTTATCATTAGCTCTTAAAATCCAATCGCCTTCCCAGTTTTTTATGATAAATGTAATGTCACGATCCTTGAATTTTTTCAGAAGATAACGAGCTAAATCTCCTATTTCCTTTGACGATTTAGAGAAATCAGCATCAGGCTTTGACAATTGCTGATTATGGTCTGTAATATTAAATACAATGGTCTTAAAATCCATATTGAAGATTTCTTCAAAATACTGAGAAGAAACGATCTCCGCCCATGTCTTATCCTTTGTTGCACTCCAATCAGAATTATATGGGAATTGTTTGGACATATCCTTAGATAAAAAGAATTTTACAGTCTTAATACCTAAAGAATTAATTTTGCGTGCGCCTTCTACAATGAAAGGTTCGGTAGTTAAACAATATTTACCTCCTGTATGTGTTACTCCCAAACGTTCATTCATTTCAATAACATCTTCATTAACACCGCTACTATCACCGGTATTATCACCTCCATTGTCTGTTATATCATCCGTAACCTTTGTCGAACACGAGATAAAAGCCAACAAAGACAGGAACATTAGAATTTTTTTCATATGAAATATTTTATTTTTAATGATTATTTTCCAAGAAACTTATTCTTTTTAAGAAATTCATAAGTTAATCTCAATGTTTCCTCATAATCAACGCCCTTATTGAAAAAGCCGTGTTTCCTACCTTTAAAAATATACAAATCACAACATCCTCCTAAATCCTCGCATTTCTTTTTATATTCTTTGGCTGATTGCACTGTTATATAAATGTCTTCATCACCAAGGAAATATATAGTAGGAACAGGATCCTTTATATTGTGTGCCGGTGAAAAATCAGGAAAATAATCTTTTATCCTTTTATATCCATATCCGGTTTCTGAATTATCTACTACGGGGTTAAACAATACTAAGGCATTAGGTTTAGAAGAGATACTTAAGTCATCTTTAATGTCATTGAACTTATTCACATAAGCTGTTGCTGCTGCCAGATGGCCACCGGCTGATCCACCGGAAGCTGCAATCATGTCTGGATTGATCATAAAGTGTTTTGAATTCTTCCTAATATACCTTATAGCCGATTTAGCATCTTTAATGCACTCTACGGGATGTACAGAATCTGTTTGCCATACTCTATAATCTGCAATAAAACATACCATACCTTTACTGCACAGAAATTCAACCTGTGGCTCAAACTGATTCAATCTCCTTGACTTCCATCCTCCTCCGAAAAAGAATACTATAGCTGACCTTTGTTCATTCTCTTTTATATCGGATGGAGTATATACTTTTAATGTCAATTGACGGGTATCTGTAGTTTTATAAACTTTCGTTGTTATATTTCCGGCAAAAACTCTGCCTGAAACAACCAATATTAACGCTAATAAAAATCTTAAATACATAGATGTTTTGAGACAAATAAAGAGTTAAAGAAGTATGATATAGCCATGTTTTTTAACGACTAATCTTTTATACTTGTCTCTAACTCTTTAAAATTTATATTATTTATATTGAACTACAAAATCTTTAAAGAAGACAGGATCCCCCTTCGGTATTTCAAATTTAAAATAGTCTGTTCCTTCAACATTTTCAAATTCTACTTCAAACTTTTTCATATGTGCATTAAAAATACAATTATCTCCAGTACCTGTATAGCCACCTTCATCAACTGTTACATCTTTTGAAGATTTAGTTACATTTTTCGAACTACAAAGATTTATAGTAATACTTCTGTTGGAAGTACCATTCAATGTATAGGCATCAAATGAAACAATTACTGTACTACTATTTGTTATTGAAGATAATTTGGGAGTTGTAACAATAGCATTATTATTTTGATTAGCTACAATTATTGCATTAGTTACTATGCCTGCACAAACAATGCTCCATCCTTCTAGACCATATCCTGGTAGTTTCTCATTTTGAAGTGTTCTATCACCATAATTATTAGGATTAAAAAATTTCCCCATATCAGGATTTGGTTTTTTAGGAAAATCCGGTGTACTGATTGCCCCTTTCAATATGTAAAGATCATGGATAGAAAACGAACATACCATATTTTCTATTCCAAGCAATCCAGTAATATTAAAGTCAACATTTCCTATCTGCACAGGTGTTCCTGAAATAGGAATTCTAATTTCACCATCATTTACTATAGTAACTTCAAAATCAGAAACAGGGTTAAATCCACCTGATGCTACTCCTGTGGGTATAACATTCAGGACTAAGTTCATTTTGTTCTCAACGCCTGCATATGGAATAGTCAAAACGCCTTGGTAAGGTTCATCCTTTTTAGCTGTTCCTTCAATAAATGGAGTCTTGAAATAATTTTTAATTGCTGGCAGTGATAAGACAAAAGTCTGTCTTAATGATTCATCTACTGAAGTAAACGACAATTCTACAAGTCTTTTTTCTACAGATAAACCGGGAGTGATGCTAACCTCTACAGATGAATTTCCTATACCGGAAGTTTGCTGAAGCTTAGCCCATTCTTGGTTGGAAACAACACTCCATTCTACATTGCTACCAATATTTACCTTTACTTTGTCTACCTCATATTCCACACTCTTAACCCTGATATATAAATCTGTGGCATCTTCTTTGGAACACGAAGAGAAAAACATACATACAGCACTCAAGGTTGCACATACTAATAAAACACTTCTTTTCATTGTCTTAAATAATTAAGGTTCATACTTTTTCATTCTTTTCTCTGTCAGACTGCGTCTTTCCTTAAGACTTAATCCATCATATTTCTTCACCATCTCGTCAAGCCGTGTATGAAGTTCTGATATTATATCTTTATACTCCGGATTATTATAACAGTTCACCAACTCTTTCGGATCTTTCTGTAAATCATAGAATTCCCAAACATCTATATCATAATAGAAATGTATCAATTTATAGCGTTCTGTTCTGATACCATAATGAGGCTGTACTCTATGCCATTTAGGATATTCAAAATATTGATAATACATTGATTTGCGCCAGTCTTTTGCTGCATTATCATGGTCAAGCAACAAACCTTTAAAACTTTCTCCCTGCATATCTTCCGGAATACTCAGGCCTGCAAAGTCGAGCAAAGTTGGAGCCATATCTATATTAAGGGTTATGTCATCTATCTTTGTTCCTGCTTTAATCTTGGCAGGATATGAAATCAGACATGGCATTTGGAGTGACGTTTCGTACATCCATCTTTTGTCGTACAATCCATTTTCACCCAAATAAAAACCTTGATCGCCCATATAGATTATTATCGTATTGTCAAAAAGATTATTCTTCTTCAAATAAGCAATAACATTACCCACCTGGTCGTCAACAGACTTGACGCATCTGCAGTAGTCTTTAATATATCTTTGGAATTTCCATTTCTTCAGTTCTGTTTCACTCATATTGGGATCAGGTGTCCAGAATTGGTTTTCACCACTACCTCCATACCACAACCATTTGTCTTTCTCTTCTTGTGTCAAACCTTCCGGTGCCTGCATCTTTAAATCACCACGCGAGAGATGTTTGGAAATCTTTGCCATACTTTTATCCATAGTCAACTCTCGGGTAGAATAATCATCATTGAATGTTTCCGGATAAGGAAATTCCACATCGTCATACAAATTCATATAACAAGAGTCCGGTTCCCATGACCTGTGTGGAGCTTTGAAGTTAAGCATCATGCAGAAAGGTTTTGATTTATCTCTTTGCTTATCAAGCCAGTTTAATGCAGCATTAGTAGTCAACGTAGTACAATATCCTTCTACAACCTCTTTCTTGCCATTTGTATTATATATAGGATTCCAATAAAGTCCCTGTTGTCCTTTATTATCATGAATCATAAAATAATCAAATCCTTGCGGAGTGGAATACAGATGCCATTTACCAAACAAAGAAGTGGTGTACCCATTCTCTTTCAATATCTTTTGTACTTGTTGCTGGTCGCCATTAAATACCATCCCTCCCTCATTCTGATAAAAGCCATTTTCCGTGCTGTATTTTCCGGTCAATATACACGCCCGGCTAGGGCCTGAAATAGAATTTGTACACATCATATTATTGAATATGGCACCATTTTGTGCTATATAATCAATATTCGGAGTAGGTGCAATTGCTGCATTTACACCTCCGTATGCACTAATTGCAGTCTTGGCATGGTCATCAGAAAGGATGAACAGTATGTTGGGCTTTTCCTGTTCTTTATTATCAGCACCAGAACAAGATGCTACTAAAGGAAGAAATCCTAAAAACATCAAATTATCGGTTATTTTCATAATCATCTGTTTAAATAATCTTTTAATACTTTACATACTATACTCTCAGAGCCATCCGGACGGAAAAGCCAAAGTCCCTTCATTTCGTCCGTTGTTCTCATAGGATAAGACTTGGACCTGGTACCTTGGTCTTTCGGCTCATTACAATATATTTCCCAATAAATAATATATGGAACATCCATTTCAAGGCACTTGTCATAAATGGATTTCATTCTTTCAGCCACATCAAAATTTGCCACTTGCTCCTGAAATCCTATTTCGCCTATCATAACTGTCTGCTTTTCTGGAAACGCCCCCTTATTTCTATGCATTTCCGACAAATGCTTTATTCCGCGTTCCATATCTTTAGCAGACTTCAATCCGTCATAACTGGACCAGGATACCAAATCAACCTTTACAAATGGGAGAACCGAATTTGAAACAGAAACCACACCGTCAATGCCAACCATCACTTTATTAGCCTCCAAAGCATGATATACTTTACACTTGGAGTTCTTAACACTTTCACGTGCTTTATCTATAGCTTCCTGTCTTGAGTTTATCCATTTGATAAAGTTTTCACATCTGAGTTTCTTGACATCTTCCGGCACTTTTGCCCATTTATCTTCTTTATTGGCAGGTCCCCTCAATATCCAGTCTCCTTCCCAGTTCTTTATGATAAATGTTATGTCTCTATCAGCAAATCTTTTCTTCAGATACTTTACTAAATCGCCAATTTCTTTTGAAGACTTCGAAAAATTTGCATTTTTCTTAGCCAATTGCTTGTTATGGTCAGTAATATTGAAAACGACTGTTTTAAAATCCATCTTGAAAACTTCGTCAAAATATTTACTGCTAACAACCTCTGTCCATGTGGCATCTTTAGAAAGCTCCCATTCCGAATTATAGGGGTAAAGACTAGCCATATCCTTACTTAGGAAAAACTTTATGGTTTTAAAGCCCATTGAGTCAATCTTATGAGCCCCTTCAATTATAAATGGTTCTTTTGTGAGACAATACTTTCCACCTGTATGGGTTACACCTAACACTTCGTTTATGTTTTTAGCGTTTAGCACTGATCTTACAGAAAATAATGCTAACAAGCCAAATATCAAAATTATTCTCTTCATTGTCTATTTTTTTTAATACTATTTATTATAAACAGCAACTTTACTGTATTTGAAATAATGTTCTTTCATTTTAGGATTTACTTTCATTACCACAGACATTGGTATATTGGTCGGAAAAACAGAAGTAGCAACTTTAACTCCTGAATATAATTTCGACGGTTCGAATGTGCGTTCTAACTTTTCTTCAACCATTATCCAATAATAACGTACTTTATTTGAGTCATCTTTTATCAAAATACTGTTTTTGTTACTTTCAGCCACTTTCTCTGCTTTTTCAAAATTTGAACTCTCAGAACTATAAAGAATATAATTAGCTACCGATGCTATATTTTCGTTTATTTTAAATTCCCAATATTGACCTTTTCTTACAACGTTAGCTGAGAGCAAAGGAAAATCATCTATTGTCCATCCGGCCAAGGCCCTAAATCTCAGATTCTCTATAACATTAGATATCTCTGCAGAAGGAGATATAACAAGGTTGTGTTGTTCTTTGGGATCTGAATTCAAATCATAAAGTTGATCTATAAAGCCATGGGTATAAATATACTTATAATTTCTCCATCTACACATTTTCATTGGAACCATCTTCTCTTCTGGGAACATTTTATATTGCTGACCTGCTTCATAAAATTCTGAATATATATATCTGTTGTCATCTTGTGAAGCATTATCAATCAACGAAATTCCATCGAAGGAAGAAGGCATATCTATCCCTGATAATTGTAAAACCGTAGGAAGCAAATCAAGTGTAGAAACCAGATTATTAGAAATTCTACCTTTAGGAAGAGTTTTTGGATATGAGATTAACATCAGAACACCTACTGCTGATTCAAACATACAATGTTTTTGTAAAAGACCATGCTGGTACATGTTTTCTCCATGATCCGTAGTATATACAAATATGGTTTTATCGTAGATGCCAAGCCGTTTGCAAGTATCCATCACTTTACCAAGTTGGTCATCCATTGAACTAACACAAGCATAATAACCTGCCATGGTATTCTTTGCCATAGATTTGTCTCCATGTTTTTGAGGCAACCAATTCATTAAGAAAGGAAAAGGCCCGTCTTCATTAAACTGATTCCAACTATCTGGTAAAGGCATACTTTCCGGGTTGTAAAGATCCATGTATTTTTTAGTGGCGGTATATGGTTCATGCGGCTTCTCGAAACCAACATTTATAAAAAACGGTTTATTTTCACTAACACATTTCTCTATAAACTTAATAGACTCCTCAGCTACTAAATAATCAAACATTTGGGAATCCTTTTCAACAAGTGTTTCAAGAAATTTCACATTGTTATGATTGTCTTTTACAGTAATAGAAGGATCAACTTCTGAATATTTATCTCTATCAATCTCTCTATAAGTTTTCTTCTTATAAGGATCCATTTCTCTATAACGTCTGTTCCAGTCCCCATTGGCACGATCGGCATAATGACCTCCATGATACTCGGTATAAAAACGAAGATCTACATAATCATATCCTAAATCATTGATATCCTTCAGCTCACCATGTACGTGCATTTTTCCTATTGCAGCTGTTGAATATCCTGCATTTCTGAATAATTCAGCAAAGCAAGGCAAGTTTGGAAGTATTCCGGGGAAACGTTGTTCTCCTGAACCTTTTCCATTGTATTTATGCCTTAAAGCCGTATGACGAGAAGGATAGCATCCGGTTATAAGTGACGCTCTGGCCGGGGCACTAAGCGGTGCCGGAGTGTATGCATTGGTATAAACAATGCCACTAGCTGCAAGAGAATCTATATTGGGTGTAACAGATTCTCCAGTAATTGTCCTTACATTACATCCAAAACATCCTACTGCCATCTTTTGATGCTGGTCGCTCATAATAAAAACCACATTCGGACGTTCTTGCGATAATATTGCAGCAGGTATCATAACCGGTACTACTGCCAAAAATAATTTAATGTCCATAAGCTGCTTGAATTTATACTTATTCAGCATTACTTAAATTTGCAGCAACCTCATCTTGAGATATCGGCCAATAATAATTGTCCAAAGTCCTTACCTTTGCACCATTACCCTTTGCTACAACTTTATTACATTCGCTTATATATTTACCCATCCTTAGTAATGTGAAATACCTGTCACCTTCACCGGCAAATTCCTGCAACCTTTCTCTTAGAATTAGATTTCTGAATTTTTCAATCCGAGTATCGCCTTCAAAGCTAGAAAGATATGTATCGTCAACCGTGGATGCATTTAATCTTTGTCTTGCCATGTTAATATCATCGTATCCGTCTGCTGGATTTTGAGATAGTTCCGCCTTACATTCAGAAAGCATGAGATATAAATCTATGGAACGCAGAATAGGTAAATCACATGATGATGATGCTTCGCTAGTTGTTGCCGAATCATTCCACTTTTTTAAACTTAGTTTATTTTTTCCACCACCCTTTCCTTGCGTATTGGTTCCTGTTATAAAATAGAAACCTTTTCCTGCTGTATTCCATCTCCAATCTTCGGATTTTGCTCCATCTCTAAAATCTAAATTTATAATGAAACCATTATTCCATCTATAATCATTATCAGCATCAAGCGTACGAAGATTAACAAATTCAGAAACGAATCTATTCACACCTCCTTGGGAACTTCTTGAACCTCCTAACACACTCTGGCGTGGTAAGAATAAAAAAGGTAATCTGTTTCCATAACCTGTTTCATTCGAATACTGTATAGCAAATATGTACTCTTTGGGATTTTTGTTTGTTGTTACATTCCATAAATTAGCCCAATCTTTTTCCATTGCAAAATCCGGGTGTTTTATTCCTCTTTCGCAAGTCTCTTTACAGAGTGTATAATTGTCATTATAATTGCTATAACCTGCAAAGTCTTTATGAATTCCTGAAAAAGTTCCATCTTTAAAATTAGGATCATTTGCGATTCGTCCTACGCTTGCCATATATAAATAAACTTTTGCCAACAAAGTTGTTGCAGCCAAAGATGTTACTCTTCCGACTTCATTTACAAATCCTTCTCTACTCTCTCCCCTATTCCAACAATTAGTCTCAGCATATACCAAATCTGAAACTATTTGTTCAAGTATAGACTGTTTCGAAGCAAGTCCTAATTTTTCTTCTTTATCAAAATTAAGGACAGGGAGTAGCCTTAAAGGAACCTCTCCAAAACATTGTACCAGATTAAAATAATTAAGCGCCCTAATAAACTTGGCTTCACCTATCACCCTAGCCTTCAAAGCCAGATTAACATTTTCTGCTTTGTCCGAATAATATATCACAGAATTTGTCCTTGCAATACCTTTATAAATTTGTGCCCATATCTTCTTAAGAATAATATGTTCACCTGTCAATTCGCCTCTTGTAAATTGTTGAACGGAATTTTGTCCGGTATTACCTTCTCCATAATCAGCAGAACAAAATATGGCTGAAGTAAATTGATTACCATAATACGTCTCGTTTGAGAGCGTATTGTAACAGGAATTTACACTCATTAAAAGGTCGTCATTTGACTTATAGAAGTCATCTTTCAGAGTAAAGTCTATGGATCTTTCATCAAGTGAGCATGAAACAAAAGACATAGACAAAAACAATAAATACAATATATTATTTCTCATAGTATTCTATATTAAAAATTAATCTGTACTGAACCTATTATAGTTCTTTGGGCCGGATAAGCACCCAAATCTATAGATCTCATCATCGGACTCAAAGAAGACGAAATTTCAGGATCGTATCCCGGATATTTTGTAAAAGTAAACAAATTGGTGCCACTTACAGATAACCTGATTGATGAGATTTTAGGAATATTATTAAAAGTATAGCCTATAGTAATATTCTGAATCTTTAGGAATGAAGCATCATGCAACATAGCATCATTCATAACGTCTGTTCTATATCTGGATATTTTTGTCACATCACCTTGGTAAACGACAACGCTTTCTTTATCCCAATTCATAGCCCTTGGGTAAGACGCTGAAGACATATTTCCTGTTGAGCCAAAGACATGAGCATTACCATTTGCATCAACTACAGTATATTGCAACGGAGCCTTCCAGCTATTTTCGAAAGCAGGGGCATACATATTATAAGGTCTCCACATATTAGTAAGGACCCCATAATCAGCCCAATAAATATCTCCTCCCACTTGACCTGTAAAGAGAATGCTAAAATCAAATCTCTTATATTTGAAATCAGTTCCAAATGCATAAACAAAATCAGGATTAGGATCGCCTATCACTGTATAATCATCTTCATTTATAACTTGTTTTTCAGAAGGAACCATATTTCCGTTTGCATCTTCCACATAATCCACATGTACATTTTCAAATATATATTCACCAGGTGTTGCATTTCTTTGAGCAATACCGTCAGGTGAGTTTCTTATTTGATCCCAAGATTTGAAAATTCCTTTTTGACGCAGTCCATAAAATACTCCAAGTGGCTGGCCTACCATGAACCTATTAGCAATGACTCCTCCGATTGTATTTCCCTGAATATAATCCCTATTACCTAACGAACGCAATTTATTTTTATTTATACCTCCATTTGCATAGACAGACCATTCCAGTTTCTTTGTTGAAAATATTTTATAATTTATATCAAATTCTATACCTTTATTTTCTACCTTACCAAGATTCATAAGTCTTGTATCAAAACCTGTAGAAGGCGCAATTTTCACTTGTTGTAACAAGTCTCTAGTAAGTTTATAATAAGCATCAACTGCAAATGTAAGCTTATTATTAAAAAGTCCCAAATCAAGTCCAATGTTGTATTGGTCTGTTTTTTCCCAACCTAATTCTGGATTACCCAAATTAGCCTCGTATGCGCCAGAATCCAAGACTCCGTCAAATGGATACTTGCTATACTCCATTTTGGACAATGACTGATATGCAACATTAGGATAATTACCGATAACTCCATAAGATGCACGAAATTTCAAATTACTTATGAATTTTATATTTTTCATAAAAGGTTCCTCAGATATCCTCCATGATGCTGCCAATGAAGGAAATGTATCATATTTGCTGTCAGATGAACCTCTACTTGAGCCGTCGATTCTACATGTAGCCGTCAATAAATACCTGTTCCTGTAATTATAATTCACACGAAATATATACGATAGCAGCTGTGAAGTCCAATATGAATCTTCAGGAGTATAAATTTCCTTGGCACTTGATACATTGTTAAATTTCAAAGCATCATTAGGAAAGCCTGAATATTTTTGATAAAAACTTTTGAAGTCAATATTTTCGTAACTTACAGCTCCCATAGCAGAGAAATTATGGTATCTGCCAAATTTTGTCATATAGTTCAACCTTCCCTCCAACATATATTTGGAATTTAAATTCGAAGCCAAAGAGGCAATCCCCTCTGAGGCCTGCCCTCTTTTTGATACAATAGGAAAATATTGTGACCTTTCATTAGTAATCCTTGAATATGCTACAGTACCTGTTGCTATAAGACCTTTAATTATTTGATACTCTAGTTTGTTTACATTTCTGAGAGTAAAATTAGTTTTTTCGTCATCAATCAAAGTCGCAAGAAGATATGGATTGTTAAACTGGTTACCATCATTAAGTTCTGATAAATCATCTTCTTCGGGTTCATCTATCAATTTATATACAGGCTGACACCATAATGCATTAGTCACAACACCTCTGTTTGCGAAGATATCTCCTGTAGACGTTAATCCACCCTTTGTGTCAGATTTAGACAAGTTTAAGCTAGTTGATAATTTTAAAGTTTTAGTAATATTGTGATCAACAGCAGACGACAATGTAAATCTTTTAAAACCAGTTTCAATTATTGAGCCATTAGAGACTGATATTCCCCCGGAAACAGAAAATTTGGTTTTATCATTTCCTCCGGCAATTTTCAATGAATGGTTAGTATTGAAAGCCGGTCTATAAACAGCATCCTGCCAATCTGTACCTGTACCTACCAAATCAGAAGGAAGAGGCTTGTTTACACCATCATAAGGAAGATTAATGGGTTCAAGTTTATCTGCCGTCAAGTATCCTAATCTAACGGCCTCAGACTGAATATAATATCTGTTCAGTTCTCTTTGGTTCATATATTCGGCATAACCTTGTTCGTCGAGCAAATCAATCTTCTTTGATACAACAGACACACCAACTCCACCAGTATATGATACTTGAGTTTTTCCTGATTTACCGGACTTAGTTTGTATAAGCACAACACCATTGGCACCTCTGGCACCATATATAGCTGTAGCTGAAGCATCTTTTAACACTTCAATACTTTCTATATCACTTGGATTGATAAAATTTAGAGACGATTGTGATGGTGATGTATTCCCTGTACCTTTAGCATCTACAGAAGGTTCGATAGGGAATCCATCAACTACATATAAAGGTTCCGTTCCTCCAAGCATTGAATTGGTACCTCTAATCTGGATACTCAAACCTTCACCAGGAGCATTTCCTCCAGTTACTTTCACACCAGCAATGCGTCCTTTTAAAGCTTCCTCGGGGCTATTCATGAATTGGTCTTCGAATTGCTTCGACTTAATACCTTGTGATGCACCACTAAGATCACTTTTTTTCATTGTTCCATAACCTACCACTACAACTTCATCCAACAATTCAGAATCTGTTTCCAAAACAATTTTATAAAATTCTTTGTCAGAAACAGTCAAATTTAAAGTTTTAAAACCAACGTAAGAAATTTTTAGTTTAGCCCCCGGAGAAACTGTTAAAACAAATTTACCATTAAAATCAGTGATCGTTCCATTTTTTGTACCTTTCTCCACAATATTTACACCAATTAAAGGTTCTCCCGAAGAATCGGCAACAACGCCTTTAATTATCTTAGTCTGTGCAAACAATGACAAAGGAACCACCAAAGCACAAAACATAAATAATTTAATTAGTAATCTACTTTTCATAATCTATTAGATTTTATAAATACATTATTATATTATTATCACATAAAGCTTTATTTTAACCAATACAAAGTTACAATTTGCCCAATCAACTAAATTGACTAATATTGCACATATCATATACTATATTGTATATACACACATTTTTTCAATGTTTTTTCTTATCTTTATATTTAGCCTCCCATATAGGAGCTTGTATCCTCAACCAGAAATCCCTATCAGGATTATATTCTGTTTCTTCCATTAATTTTTTCAGTTCCTGTCTTAGCTCTTTTTGAATTGAACCATATTCAGGATTGTTTATTAAGTTTATCATTTCTCCCGGATCCTTCTCCAAATCATAAAGTTCATCTATATCATTATCCAAGAAACAATCGACCAATTTATACTTTTCAGTACGAACAGCAACTTGAGTAGGGCCAGCATAAGGATAAGCATCATCTACATAATACTCGAAAAGGAAAGACTTTCTCCAATCTGCATTCTTACCTTCCAATAAAGACATCATTGATTTCCCTTGAACATAATCCGGTATTTGCACACCAGCAATATCCATCATAGTCGGTGCTATATCAATATTCAGGCACATCTGTTTAATATGTTTTCCAGCTCCTAATTTATTAGGCAAACGCATTATTAATGGAATTCTCATACACTCATCGTAAGAAATTCTTTTATCCCAAAATCCATGTTCACCCATAAAATATCCATTATCACTTGAAAATACTACTATTGTATTTTCCAATTCATCCATTTTCTCTAAAGTATTTAAAACAGAACCTATAGATTCGTCAACAGCCAATAAGGTTTCAAGAATCTTTTTAGGTGTTGCATATTCAGGATTCCATTCCGGGTCATTTTCACCTATCTTATAAAAAGTCTTTTTATATTTTTGCCATTCCGGCTTTCCTTCGAAACGTTCAACACCATTTCCATTCGGAGGAAGTGGCAATGATTCTTTCTGGTAACATCCAAAATGTCTTGGTGCAGCTGTGTATGGCTCATGAACTGCCTTATGCCATAAACATAAAGAGAAAGGTTTATTCTTGTCTCTTTTCTTTGTAAGCCAATTTATAGCATAATCTGTAAGAACATCAGTAATATATCCTTCCTTGTAAAACTCTTTTCCATTCTCATTCAAGGTGTTTTTGAAATAGTCACCCTGATGCCTGAATCCTAACCAATAATCAAACCCGGGACGAACCTGATCTTTATCCCACAACGCCGCTTGGTGCATTTTACCAATAAAGGCTGTTTCATAACCTGCTTTTTGCAGATAAGACGAGTAAGGAGGATATTTTTCCCAATTAGCATCAACCCTACTATCATTCTGTGTAACACCATGCTTATGAGGATACATCCCAGTCAACATACATGACCTCGATGGAGAGCTCAAAGCCATTGTGCAAAAGAAATTATCAAATGTAATCCCCTCAGATTGCAATCTATCAATATTAGGAGTTTTCAAAAATGGATAACGGTTAGTAGATTCAATTGCATCATAAGCCAAGTCATCCAATAAAACATAAACGATATTATGTTTTTCATTTGTTTGAGACATACCTGCAGTACAAACACTAGCAAAAGGTATGGTTAGAAATAGTTTATAAAACATAAATATAGATTTTAAAGATTTACATTGAATAAGCGACCTTAAAGAAAAAAACATTTAGGTAGTCTAAAGTTGTTTTAATACTAAATTGAAATTGTATACTATATGGTTTATCATCATCTACAATAAATACATAGGAATATTAGTATCATAAACTTCAAAGCAAATATATGCAACACATATATAATATTATGACACAAAGCTATATCGACAAATGCATTTTTTGAACGAACCATATTTTCACTATGAATTTCTATTTGCAAATTTATTGCAAATAGATTAAGGAATAGGACATTTTACTGCAAAAGGATGATATTATTTTGCTCACCTATTGTTTTATCATTTTTTTATATTATTATTGCATTATCATTTAAATCATAATACATGAAGCAAATAATACATGAAATTACACCTATTAACAATGACGATTTTTTTATTTTGTTAAACTATCCAGATGCGTCATTTGATTTTCCAACTCATTATCACTATGAATATGAAATCAACTTGGTCATGGATTTCGTTGGGAAAAGAATTGTAGGCGATTCTATTGAAAGCATTTCAGGCACAGATTTGGTTCTTATAGGACCAAACACTTTCCACTCTTGGGAAAGCACACCTGATTTTCATACACACGTAATTACTATTCAATTCAGCCGCGAGTTATTCGGTAGTTCTTTTCTAAATAAAAATTTGTTCAGAGCAATCAAGGAATTACTAACTTCTTCTGACAAGGGAATAGTATTCTCAGATGATGACAAAAAAATTGTTATTCCAATGTTACTGTCTCTTGCCGAAAAAAAGGGATTCGACACTGTCTTAGATTTTATGAATATATTACATATTCTATCAAAATCGGTAAATAAAAGATTATTATGCAGTCCGAATTTTACACAAAACCACTACGAAATAAAAAACCGCAGAGTCAAGATTGTACATCAATATATTCAAAAGAACTATAGTAGGAAAATCACCATTCCGGAGGTGGCCAACCTGATAAACATGACTGAATCAGGATTTTGTCATTTTTTTAAAAGAAGTACTCAGAAAAGTTTTATAAATTTCCTAAACGACTTAAGAGTTGGAGAAGCCGCCAGAATGTTACTTGAAACGACAAATACCATTTCCGAAATTTCTTATGACTGCGGTTTTAACAATATTTCCAATTTCAACAGGATTTTCAAAAAAAGGAAAGGAGTAACGCCAAGTGAATTTAGAGATGATAATATCAACAAGCTCACTATCTATTAAATCAAAAAAAGGAGGTAAAAGCCTCCTTTCAATACCTGAAAACACTAATGCTTACCTTTTCAATTTAAAGAATCAAAATCAACAGCTGCCTCTACAAATTCATCATACGACGGCATCTTTTTATTCTTCTTGTAATATTCTTTTATCCACATTCTTGATTCTTTATAAAAATTCTGGTGTGTATAATAAAGAGGAGTTTTTTTGTTATGCTTGTCAATAAGCCAGAATCCTCTGTTAGAGCCATCTTCTGTCAATTCATTATTATACATTTCCCAAAATAATATAAACGGACAACCCCATTTTAAGGCCGTTTTCATCACCCATTTAGCTCTTTCGTTGATAATCTCTTGCGGGTAAGCAGCTTCACTCCAACCATATTCACCGATGAAAAGCCTTTTACCTTTAATTGTCTTTTTTACTGGAATCTTAGATTCAATGTAATTAAGATGTCTTGTCAACACAGAATCCATTTCTTCTTCTGTTGAAGGAGGATTTGTCGCTGAATACGAAGAAAACGACACATAATCAGTGTTTGTGTAAGGCAATACGCTATTAGTAACACAAGCTTCACCGCTTACTGCCAAATCGGATAGATTTAACTCAAGATAATGATACAATTGGACATTATTGTGAGGTGTATCCCTCTTCGCATCATCTATAGCCTCTTGTCTGGTATTAATCCATTTTATCATACCTTCTATAGTCTTGGGGTTGGCTGGTTTCTTCCTGTTATAATCCCAACGCAAATGCCAGTCACCCTCCCAGTTGCCTAAGAAAAATACTTTATCTGTACCGGAATATGTTTTTAGCAAATAAGAAGCCAAATCATATATTTCTTGATAAGATTTTGCAGCATACTCGTCAGATAACCCATTGGTGAATTTTATTTGATATTCATCTTTCTTCATTCCTTCCGGTTCCTGAGTATATTGTGAAAACTCATATGACCATATCTGGTAATACTTGAAATCCATGTCAAGAACCTGTTTAACGGATTTTTCCTGTGCTAAATCTTTCAGACATTTTATGTTTTCATCAAAAGGAATGTCGTAGTTCTCCCAATAATACCTAGGACTTAAACTGAATTTCAATAAATTAGATCCCATACCACGTATGGCTTTTGCTGTTTCCACCAAATTAGTTTCATTTGTAAATTTATACTTTGCCCCCACTGTCTGTGTTCCTATCACATAATTAAAACCAGCTAAATCTTTCTCATTTATGCTCTTTGAACATGACATCAAAAATAGTGCAGACATTAAAGCTATAGATTTCATTATTTTTTTCATCATAATACTTTTTTAAATAAACACCAAATATTCAATTAAACACAAAAATGCCAGGATTGCACAAAGTACCCTGAAGTTTTTGTACCAAGCTACACCTTTTAATTCATTTGTTTCATCTTTCCATAATTGAACTTTCCATGTGTTGGTCTCAACCTTTTCAGCAGGAGGCAAAGAAGTACAAAGACTCACCACAGCCATAACTACCATGCTTATCATCATCAACAATGGTGCCAACATCAAATAATGTATTCCTATATTTATCTCTAAACCATATTTTAATCCCATGATGAGGAATGCTACTGTAAGACCAAACATAAGTCCTGTAAATGCTCCTATAGCATTAGCCCTTTTCCAAAATACTCCTATGAAAAATGCTCCTACTATTGGTGGTGCGATATAAGATACCATTTCCTGATAATACCCAACCAAAGAATCGAATTTCTGAATGAATGGTGCCCATGAAATAGCTATTACTAAAGCTACGAAAGATGCTATTTGTCCTATTTTTACCATTTTCTTAGAGTCACTCACCTTAACATAACGTGAATAAAAATCCATTGTAAACAATGTGGAGACAGAACTTAAAGTTGCGCTAAGAGTAGATGTCAAAGCAGAAATCATGGCAGCTATGATTACACCAATCAATCCTACGGGAAGTAATTTCACTATCAGGCGTGGATATACCTCATCTGTATTTATACCATACGCTTCTTTCAATACACTTCCACTCATTATTTCATTAGGCAATGTGTCTCCTATTCCGAACAAATCTATACCACGTGCAATCAACCCTGGCATGATAAATATAAAAAGCGTAAACATATAAAGGAAACCGACAAACAGTATTCCTTTACGTCCTTCATCTATGGATTTGGCAGACAAGACTCTCTGGACCATCACTTGATTGTTTCCCCAAAAGTAAAAACTGAGAATTGTAACTCCAAACAGGAGACCAGGCCAAGGCACCGTAGGATCATCGATAGGCCTTATCAGTTTAAGCCAAACCCCATTATGGAATCTATCGACAAAGTTTTCCCATCCGCCTATACTGTCAAAACATAATATAGACAATATTATAGAGCCGACCAACAATATAACAGACTGTATCGCATCCGCATTTATGACAGATGATAGCCCCCCAACAATAGTATAACTGCCGGCAACTACACCCATACCTATTATTATCCACATCATATCTATATCCGGAAACATCATCTTTAAAATCAAGGCTCCGGTATATAAAGCTGCTGCCGCATCAAGGAAAATATTTCCTATAATTGTAATAAAAGAAAAATATAACCGCGATCGACCATCAAAACGCCTCTCCAAAAATTCAGGTATGGTATATATGCCTGATTTGATATAAAACGGTAGGAAAAACATTGCAAAGAAAATCATCACAAATACTGCCATAAGGTTATAATTAAACACTGCTATTCCGCTAATGAAACCTTCACCAGAATGTCCTATTAATGTAGAACTGGATATACTCGCCGCAAACAATGACAAACCAACCATTGGCCAGGACATACTTTTTCCGGCAAGGAAGTACGATTCTGAATCGGAAGATTTTCTGTTTCGTAAAGCCCACCCAATTATACCTATAACAAATAAAACTATTATCGTTATATCTATTGCTGATACTGTTCCTTCCATATTACTTACTATCTTGTTTCACAAAATCAACCAATTCGCTCAATTTACATGTAGCCACACAACACCATTGGTCAGAGGCTCCATAATACACATATAAATCATCATTCAACACTACAGTACCTGTCGGAAATACCACTCCCCATTTGTATAACCCGTCTTTTTCAAAACCAGTCTCTGGCTCCATAATAAAATGGCGTGTCTTATACAAAACCTTCGTAGGATCATCCAAATCAAGGAGACATGCCCCTACTCGATAAGTAAAATTCTTATCAACTCCATGATATAGCAACAACCACCCGGATTCTGTCCGTATAGGAGGTGTATTACCTCCTACTTTCACTTCCCATTCTTCTTCACCTTTTAAAAGCAACTTGCTAGGGACATCCCAGCTCATCAAATCATCTGATGATTTTATCCATATAGACGGGTATGCTGTTCCGTATTCTTCACCAACAAAATTTTTAGGGCGATGCAACATATAAAACTTACCATTTATTTTCTCGGGGAAAATAATGACATCTCTATCATCTAGCGAAGGATGTGTTAACCGTCCTACTTTCTTAAAGTTTACAAGGTTTTTTGTTACTGCCAATGCTGTATTGCCAATATTATCTCTCAGACACTTAGGAGCAAAGCTATTATGTTCCGAAGTTTCTACTATATCATATGCGTTTTCCCAATAACGTCCGGGAGGATATGGCCGAAATGCATACGTTATATAATACTCATCATCAAATTTAACGATTCTAGGATCTTCTACAGAACCTGCATCGAAGCTATTTGGAGTAGGAGACAAAATCGGTTTGTCCGAGACGCGCTTAAAATTAAATCCATCTTCACTTACAGCTAAACCTATGTGAATATAATGTTCCGCATCATTCCCTGCAGCCCTATATAGTAAATAGAATTTACCGTCTTTATAGCATGCTGCGGGATTACAAACTACAAGATTCTCCCATGTGTTTTCAGGGTTAGGTGATAGGATTGGATTTCCTTCAAATTTTTTTAACTTCATATCTATATAATTTTTCATTATTATTTCTTTTGCAAAATTATATTGAAAAAAGTTTTTCCCGATATACTATTTTGCTCATACTTTATACTTTATTGCAACTATTGATTTATGCGAAAAATGAGGGTATCTAAAGATAATGAAAATAAATAGAGCGTACTGATTATCGTTATATATTCTATTAATATTGTTTTTTTTAAAGACTATCACATAGCATAAGCTATGTTCAATCAGGCTATTACTTAATTTATTGAAGTCACGACCAATTTTATTGGATCTTATTGATCGTTATGGCCTCTCCGATTCTGTTATTACAGTGGTTTTTCCAATTTTTAGTTGCGAGTTCTTTGATTGTATTAGCATAGCAATATTCACATTAGTGGGGTAGGTATTGTATTCTCCGGTATATTTGCTTGTGATACTAACGGTTATGTTGTATACCAAATTGTTTCATGTCTATCTTTTCTCCATATGTAGCCAATGTGTATCCTAATTTCTTATTTAACTGTGGTGACTGGCGGCAAATTCGTTCATTGTAGTCTCGTTGAATTCATAGTATACTTTAAACAATGGTTGCCGGATGAGTGCATCACCATTGAAACTTTGGTGGAAAGCACAGGTGAGAAATCTGAAGTGTCAGATTGAATAGCATTTGTTCAAGTTGGAAGAACTTTCCTTTTTAATCAATAGTTAGTGCTTCAGGTAATACAACTTTCTTTTCTTAGTCTTTTTTGCTTATGTTTTTGGAATAAGGTCTTATCTTTGTTCCCGTCTGAAGAAAAGAACGAACTGTTTAGGCTGATAGTTAATATAATATTGAACCATTGAAAATAAATAAAGTCATGAAAAAGATTTGCTTTCTTCTCTTTTTGCTTTGTACTTGCATTGCTCAAGCACAAAATGCTTATTGCACAGACAAAGATATATCTTATGTCTCTGGTTCCGAAACGGATACCTATCGTCTGGAACGTTGTAAACTGGATATTTATTATCCTGAAAACAAGAAGGATTTCTCAACTATTGTCTGGTTTCATGGCGGTGGTATGGAAGGTGGAAATAAATTTATTCCCAAAGAATTGAGAGAACAAGGGTTTGCAGTAGTGGCGGTGAATTACCGTTTGAGTCCGAAAGTAAAGAATCCGGCTTACATCGAAGATGCGGCTGAAGCTGTGGCATGGGTTTTCAAGAATATTGAGAAGTATGGTGGTCGTAAGGATCACATTTTCGTTTCCGGTCATTCTGCGGGAGGTTATCTTTCGTTGATTCTGGCAATGGATAAGAAATACATGGCAGCATACGGAGCAGATGCCGATAGTGTAGCTGCTTATCTTCCGGTGAGTGGTCAGACGGTGACACATTTCACTATTCGTAAGGAACGCGGTTTGCCTGACGGTATTCCGGTGGTTGATGAGTATGCTCCGGTAAATAAGGCTCGTAAGGAAACAGCTCCTCTCGTGTTGATTACGGGGGACAAGCATCTGGAGATGGCGGCAAGATATGAAGAAAATGCGTTGCTGGAAGCTGTCTTGAAAAGTATAGGTAACAAGAAAGTGACTTTGTACGAAATGCAAGGATTCGATCATGGTCAAGTACTCGGCCCGGCATGTTGTCTGATTGCAGATTATGTGAAGAGATTCAAATGATATATTGTTCTGGCAGGAAGTCAGATATATGTGGTATGAATTTACCACATATATGGTATTTACCCTGAACAGAATCCGCACTATCTTTGTCATATATTAAAACAAGAGAAATTTAAAACAGATATATATGGAAAAGATAGCAAGAAAATTGACGGATTTGGTAGGTAATACTCCGTTATTGGAACTTAGTAACTATAATACAAGTAACGACCTGAAAGCTCGTCTGATTGTAAAGATTGAATCTTTCAATCCGGCAGGAAGCGTGAAGGACCGTATAGCATTGGCTATGATTGAGGATGCAGAAACGAAAGGAATTTTGCATCCCGGAGCAACTATCATTGAACCGACCAGCGGAAATACCGGTGTGGGATTGGCTTTTGTTTCAGCTGCTAAAGGCTATAAACTGATTCTGACGATGCCCGATACCATGAGTATCGAACGGCGTAATCTTCTGAAAGCTTTAGGTGCGGAATTAGTATTGACTCCTGGTGCAGATGGTATGAAAGGAGCCATTGCCAAAGCTGAAGAACTGAAAGCGGTCACTCCGGGGGCAGTCATCTTACAACAATTTGAGAATCCTGCTAACCCCGCCATGCATTTACGGACTACTGGTCTGGAAATATGGAGAGATACCGAGGGGAAAGTCGATATCTTTGTAGCCGGAGTAGGTACTGGCGGGACAGTTAGCGGTGTAGGTGAAGCGCTGAAGATGCGTGATCCGAGTATAAAGATCGTGGCAGTAGAACCTTCTGATTCTCCGGTACTCTCGGGAGGAAAACCAGGGCCGCATAAGATTCAGGGAATCGGTGCAGGGTTTGTTCCTAAAACGTACAAGGCTTCTATCGTAGATGAGATTATTCAGGTGCAGAATGACGATGCCATTCGTACGAGTCGTGAATTAGCCAAACAGGAAGGTTTGTTGGTAGGCATATCTTCAGGCGCAGCCGTATATGCTGCTACGGAACTGGCGAAGCGACCGGAAAATGCAGGGAAAATGATTGTTGCATTATTACCCGATACAGGCGAACGTTATTTATCTACCATTTTGTATGCTTTTGAGGAATATCCTTTGTAATAATGCCGCTTTCTTTCAGATAAAAACAACCGCTCCTTTGGGCTCAAACGATTGTCTTTTTTTTGTAGACATACGGTCGTTTGGATCAAGAGGAGCGGTTGTTTAAATTTGGTTGAACAGCCGTTTGAGGCTGTTCAGCCGGTTAGATGATAATTTGAGTTCACCACAAAGTAACGTAGTGTCTCATAGAGTTATTGTCGGGAGTGTATACATTAATAATGCACATTTATTTATAAATACCTACTTATAAATGCCTACTTATAAGCAATAGTCAATACTTGATTTCCGCATTGCATACGGAAATCCCCTTGTTCCAGTACCCATTGTCCATCGGAATTGACAAAAGCCAAGTCGCTGCCTTTGATGGATAGAGTGACAGTTTGGGTTTCGCCCGGTTGCAGTTCCACCTTTTTGAAGGATCGTAACCGGCGGTTTTCGGGAGTAAGCGAAGCCACAAGATCACTGCTGAATAGCATGACAACTTCTTTTCCGGCATATTTACCAGTATTAGTTACATCTATGGAAAAGTGCAAATCATCTCCTGCGGTAAACGAAGATTTGTCCGTTTGGAAGTTGCTGTATTCGAAAGTGGTGTAGCTCAATCCGTATCCGAAAGGCCATTGAACGGAGACTACCGCATTGTAGTCGTAAGCTCCTTCCATTTTGTCCATCTCTTCACTCACTCGATAATCGTAGGTAGTCAGTGCTGCCTCGTGTCGCGGATATGTGTAAGGCATCTTGGCACTGGGGTTCACGTCTCCTGCCAGAATGTTCGCTAATGCATCGCCACCATAGTTTCCGGGTAATAGAATGTCAATAACAGCATCAGCCAATGGCTCCAACTCGTTGATAATGCGGGGACGACCCTCATTGAGTATCAGGATGATCGGTTTACCTGTCGTGGCAAGTGCCTTTACCAGTTTGCTTTGGTTGGCAGAGATGGCAAGTTCGGAAAGATTACCGGGTGTTTCGCAATATGAATTTTCACCGATGCAGGCGATAATGATATCCACGTTGCGGGCGGCAGCCACAGCTTTCTCAATTTCCGGTTCATTTTCTTCCATGTAAGCACCTTCGGGTTTGTAGGTTACGCCCTGTTCCAGACGGACATGATCGGCTCCGAATTTGTTGCAGATTGCTTCGTAAATGGTGTTATATTTGTCGGCAAATCTATCGGTCAGATGTCCTTGCCACGAATAGCTCCAACCGCCGTTCAAGCAACGCATGGAGTTGGCGTTCGGACCGGTTACCAATATCTTTTTTCCTTGAGGAAGCGGAAGAATATTATCTTTATTTTTTAGCAATATTTCCGATTCTTCGGCTGCATGAAGTGCGATAAGCGCATGCTCCTTGCTGCCGAAGAGAGGATAATCCTTCAGCAAGGTATTCGGATGATCGAACAGACCCAGACGCAATTTAAGTCTAAGCACCCGGCGGACGGCATCGTCGATGCGGCTCATGGGCACTTTCTTCTCTTGTACTAACTCTTTTAGTAATGTACAATAATTGAGATCATATGGTTCCATAGCCATGTCTATACCTGCATTGATTGCCATTTCGATGGCTTCTTTTT
>ERZ791810.449-NODE-449-length-42830-cov-111.729702_pt1 | contig 42830 bp, 70 predicted proteins | sample MGYA00510304_ERZ791810 | MGnify/ENA primary metagenome ERZ791810 (study PRJEB30046, sample SAMN00791967) | human gut metagenome | study: EMG produced TPA metagenomics assembly of the A metagenome-wide association study of gut microbiota in type 2... | reverse complement strand
ATATGGAATCACAGGAGCGGCTGGCGACTATCGAGGACTCGCTGTGCGAGCTGGATGCCGCCGTCAACAAATAAGGAGGACATCAAAATGGACAAAATCTGGGCAAACAGACTGGCCGCAGGCACCAAGACCTGGGCAGAGATGCCCGCAAGCCGCCGCCCCGGGGTCAAGCGGGAGCTGGCCAAGCGGGTGACCGACGGCGAGATCAGTGAAGAGCAGTACAAGGAGATCACGAGGGAGGACTACTACAATGGGTAAGCTGCTGGAACTGCTGGAAAAGCTGGTGCGGGCCATCTTTGGCCCCGGGGACAAGCAGGATGCCGAAGAGGCAAAGCCCGCACCGGAGCCTCCCGAACCCCCCGGGGCAGAGGCTGTCACCGGCTGGGAGGGAGACCTTCCTTACCGGTTCATCGACGTGAGCCGGTATCAGGGTCTTATCGACTGGGCGCAGGTGGCTGCGGCGGGCTACAAGGGGGCAATGCTCAAGACCGTGAGCACCAACCGCAAGCTCTCCAAGCGGGCAGACGGCCTTTATATCGACCCCACCTTTGAGACCAACTACCGCAACGCCCGGGCTGCCGGGCTGGACGTGGGCGTCTACTACTACACCTACGCCACCAGCGAGGCCATGGCTGATGCAGAGCTCGCCCTGCTGCGGCAGGCGCTGCGGGGCAAGGAGCTGACCCTGCCGGTGGCGGTGGACGTGGAGGACAACCGGCTGGGCAATCTGGACAAGCAGAGCCTGACTGACCTGACCGCCTACGCTCTGCACGAGGTAGAGCAGATGGGCTTTTATGCCCAGCTGTACACCTACACCAGCTTTGCAAAGGCGCATCTCTATGTGGGCGGCGCGGCCCTGCGCCCTTATGACGTCTGGCTGGCCGACTACACCGGCAAAACGCCCCACGTGACGTTTAACTACAACGCTCACCAGCACACCAGCAAGGGCAGCGTGCCGGGCATCACGGGCAACGTAGACCTCAACGTCACCACCATTAACTACCCCAAAATCATCCGCAAGAAGGGTCTGACCCGTCTCCGGGAGGGCGCATGAGCGAAAAAGAAGCTTTGCTGTGGGTACTGGGAATCCTGGGCAGCCTGTGCGCTGCAGCCATCACCATCGACAAGGTGCTGGAAATCATCCACAAGTACATCAAAAAGGCGCAGGAGCCGGACAACGTGCAGAACAAGCGGCTGGATGAGATGGACAAGCGCATCGGCACCTTGGAGCAGGGCCAGCTTCAGCACACACAAGCCCTTGCCCGTGACCAGCGCCGCTTTGACGAAATCGACGAGGTGAGCCGTCTGACCCTCGACGGGGTGCGCAATCTGCTGGACGCGCAGCTCTCCGGCAACAACCGCGAGGGGATGCAGAAGAGCCGCGCCGACATCGACAACTATCTGTTAAAAGGAGTGACCAATCATGGTAGCACTGGCAACTAAGCTTTTTGACCTTATCCCTGCCCCGGTGGCGGCAGTGCTGATGCTGGGCGGCTTTATCTTTTACGCCCTCGGCTGCATCCGGCTGGGCTATGGTGCCGCGGTGAAGCCTCTGGTGCTTGACCTCATCGAGCGGGCCGAGCAGGAGATCCAGGGTACCAAGCGCGGCGCAGAGCGCAAGGCGTGGGTGGCAAAAACCCTGCGGGCCGCTCTCAGCGCCAGCAAGTGGGGCAGATTTATCTCGTGGGCCATCACCGATGAGACCATCGGCGCGGTGATCCAATTTTTCTTTGACCGCGCAAAGGCGGCACTGAGTAAGGAGTAAGACCATGAGTAGCACTACATACGACCATTTTGCCAACCCCGGCAAAATGTACGCCGCACAAGAGCAATTTTGGCACATCACGAAAATGGTCTGCGCACGTTTTCGTGATCTCACGAAAACATACCATCTCGGTAACATCACCGTAATGGTGCGCAACGCTGGACAGCTGCCGCAGCCTTTCTGGCTCGGTGCTGCCTGTGGCGGCGGCTCGTGTAGTGCTGCCCGCTGCGCTGCAAGGACTTGACCGACAGCAGATGACCGCAGCCATCAAAAACGCACCGCTTGGGAGGGTAGACCGTAAGATAGCCTTACTGCGGTACGTTGAGCGGCTCCCGCTGCCGGACATTGCAGCACAGACACATTACAGCCGGACGGCGATAGGCTACCGGCTGAAAAGTATTGATAAAATACTTGGATAAGGCTTGGATAAGCAAATCCCCCGGTGTTCCGTTTGGAGCATCGGGGGATTTTTTTATTTTTGGGGACATGGAAGCCCGGCAGTCTTTTTTGCTGAGATAGACCTGGAAGGGCTTGCCGCAAATGGTGCATCCTTTCTTTATCGCGCGGCTCATCCCTGTAAATCAGCGATGGTAACGCCGCAAGCGGCTGCGATCTTTTCGAGGGTAGACACTCTCGAGACTGCCTTGCCGGACTCTGCATGTTGAATGGTTGCAGTGGACAGCCCGGTTTTTTCTGCCAAGGCCCGGATGGTTAATCCTGCGCTTTCTCTGGCTGCCTTGATTTTGACGGCGGACACACCAAGCGTCTTGTAATCGGGCGAGTTGTACCCAATCACGAACAACCCTTGCTGTTCCATCGGCAACGCTTTGAGTGCGTAGCTCTTTTCTACATCCTCAAGGTCAACATCCTTCAGGACGTAGGAACAGGCATTGTCAAGCTCCGGGGTCATTTTATGGAGCTTGTGCGCCAGCGTTATTTTCATCATCACGCCACGCACGGGAAACCTCGTAGCGTTGTCAAGGTCTGCCTGATTTACATGGTCAGGGGTGCAGGCTTCGTCCAGCAAGTGGTACAGCTTGCCGAGATTTCGGATGGTGTTGTTTTCCATAGTGTCCTCCTACTCGTTACTTGTTCAGCATATCCATCACGGCGTTGTAATGCTTTTCATGTTCTTCGCCAACAGCAAGCTCTTTTTCGACTTTTGCTTTCTGATAGGCCCGCTCTTCGCCGTAGATTTCGCTCTCGATTTCATCGGGGATCTCGACGAATGCCTGCTGCTTTTTACCATTGGCCATCACATACACGCCGAAAGCGTAATGCACGTTCTCCGGCCAACGCCCGATCTGCTGCTTGTAGGCGCCCTCCTTCATCTCCTTCCCATTCACCAACAGGGAATTGATAGTGTACTGCCATTTGTGGCACGGCACGGTGGCCTCGTTGCCATCACTCCAGATGGTTTCTTCGGTGACAACCTTTTTGTCAACGTCGAGGTCGATTTTTGCGCCACGGGCTGTATTCCAAGAGTATTTCATTTTTGCTCCTCCTGCGTTGTTTTTGCGTTCCCTTTGACACCATTATTATACCACAAAACTAATACAACTGATACAGGCATAGTCACCAAACTTTGCCTTACTTTTTTGTCCATTTTGTATTAGTTGTATTAGTTCTAATCGAGCTTTTTGTCCTTCGTTGTACCTTCGTTGTCGCTTATTTTTTGCCAGTGCGGTACACTGGGCGCAAAGGAGGCAAGCGCCAATGTGGAACAAGTTCAGCCCCAACCCCCACGGGAGCAGCGTTGGAGATTGCGCCGTGCGTGCGGTAGCAGCAGCCACTGGGCAGAGCTGGGAGCAGGCCTACATTGGATTGGCGCTGACCGGCTTTGCTCTCGGCGATATGCCCAGCGCCAACCGCACATGGGGCGCATACCTCCAAAAGCACGGATTCAAGCGCCGCCTTGTCGAGGCAGACTGCACCACCTGTTACACCGTGGCAGATTTTGCCCGGGAGTATCCGCACGGCGTGTATGTGCTGGGGTGTTCCGGCCACGTTCTGGCCGTCATCGATGGCAAGTGGTGGGACAGCTGGGACAGCGGCGCGGAATGCCCGATCTACTACTGGTATAAGGAGGACTAAACGATGCCGTACAATCCATATGGCTATCAAATGCCAAACTACTACGGGCAGCCTATGCCTGACCAGCTCACGCAACTGCGGCAGAATGCCGGGTATCAGCCGCCCATGATGAGCCAACCGACAGGGCAAAGCTCCCCATCTACGCCTCCGATCATCTGGGTGCAGGGCGAAGAGGGCGCAAAAGCCTACATGGTAGCCGCCGGGAACAGCGTGCTCTTGATGGATAGCGAGAACAGCGCCTTTTACATCAAGAGCACGGACGCAAGCGGAATGCCGATGCCGCTCAGGGCCTTTGATTACAAGGAGCGCACCACGGCAGCTAAGATGCCCGCTCAGGCCGTCCAACAGCCCGGCGGGGAGTTTGTCACCAGGGCAGAGTTTGACGCCCTGGCAGCCCGCTGTGCAGCGCTTGAAAAGCAGGAGCCCACAAAAACCGAAACGGAGGTCAAGTGATCATGGCAAATCCTCTTTTTAATGCACTGGGCGGCGGCAAAGCATCATCCATGCCCGGCCCTATGGGCCAGTTCGGCCAGATGATGCAGCAGTTCCAGCAGTTCAAGGCTAATTTTCAGGGCGATCCAAAGCAGGAGGTGCAAAAGCTCCTGCAATCCGGGCGGATGAGCCAAGACCAGCTCAACCAGCTTCAGGCAATGGCTCAGCAGTTCCAGCAGTTTTTACACTAAGTCGTAACCGTGGCCACGGTCGAGATACATTTTTTATCAAAAATTTCGAAAGGAGTACAAAATGTCTCTTTCTTCTGACAACATCGGCTTGACTATGCCGGTGCAGCCCGCCAATACCAACAACGGAAACGGCTTTGGCTTTGGCGGCGATGGTTCGTGGTGGATCATCGTGCTCTTCCTTTTCATCTTCTGCGGCTGGGGCGGTAACTGGGGCGGCAATCGCGCCGGTGCCGGCGCCGGCGTCGTGGATGGCTACATCCTGACCAGCGACTTCGCCAACATCGAACGCAAGATCGATGGCGTAAACAACGGTATGTGTGACGGTTTCTACCAGCAGGCACAGCTCATCAACGGCGTCCAGCAGACCGTGAGTAACGGCTTCATGTCCGCCGAAATCAGCCGTGCAAATCAGCAGGCGGCATTCATGCAGCAGCTCTCTGCAATGCAAATGCAGCAGCAGAACTGCTGCTGTGAGACCCGGTCTGCTATCCAGGGCGTCAACTACAATCTGGCTACCCAGTCCTGCGAGACCCGGAACACCGTGCAGAACGCGACCCGGGACATCGTAGACAACCAGAACCAGAACGCCCGGGCTATCCTGGACGCTCTCACAGCTCAGCGCATCGAGGCAAAGGACGCCAAGATCGCGGAGCAGAGCCAGCAGCTCTTTGCGGCTCAGCTTGCAGCTTCCCAGGCGGCGCAGAACGAGACCCTCAAGGCATACATGAGCGGTCAGCTGGCCTACTACAACCCGCGTCCCGTTCCTGCCTTCCCGGTTCCTGCGCCGTACCAGTACGGTAATTGTGGCACCGGATGCGGCTGTAACGGCTGCGCATAACCAAATAACGGCAACTGACTACAATTTGTAGCCTGTTCAGCCCCTGAGCTGATTTTGCAAACCAGAGCGCCGGGGCAGAAGTCCCGGCGCTTTTATTTATGAAAGGAGCCGATAAAATGGCTGAATTTACGAATCCCAATATTGTGACGGTATCCGCCGGGGAAAATCTTCCCTTGACAGAGACTGCCGTAAAAGGCCCGGCTTGCATCGTCCATCGTGAGGGCGCGGGTATCGTGACCCTGCGCGGCCTGACAAACCAGTGCAAAGCTCGCTTTAAGGTAAGCTTTGGCGGCAATATCGCCGTTCCCACCGGCGGCACTGTGGGACCCATTTCCGTGGCGCTGGCTGTCGGCGGTGAGTCGCTGACCAGCGCGACCGCGATTGTCACCCCGGCGGCAGTCGAAAATTACTTCAATGTTTTCGTGGCTGCGTTCATCGAGGTGCCGCGTGGCTGCTGCGTGACCGTGGCGGTTAAAAACACCAGTACGCAGGCAGTCAGCATTGCAAACAGCAATCTGATCGTTGAGCGGGTAGCATAAGAAAGGAGATAAAGTCATGCTGGATAAACTGAATCATTTGAAGGATGAGATGTGCGACGAGCTCATGGAGCTGACCGACAAAAAGAACCGCTCTCCGGGCGATGTTGAGATGATCGGCGAGATCGTGGACATCATTTTGGACATTCACCGCATCGAGGATTACTGCGAGGGCGGCGAGTACAGCCGTACAGGCGAGTGGGAAGCCGACATGCGCGGATCCTTCAACCGCGACGCCGGAAACGGTTACAACCGGGGCAACAGCTACGCCAACCGTGGCCGTCACTATGTGCGCGGACACTACTCCCGCACAGATGGCCGTGAGCGTATGATCTCCGACATCGAGGAAATGATGCAGGACGCCACCGGGGCAGAGCGAGACGCTTACAAACGCGCGGCGGACATTCTGCGCAACGCATAAGGGAGGAGGGCGGCAAGTATGGACATCGACGAGATCAACACCCATATCCACAAGCTGAAATGCGGATCGACGGACTGGCAGAGCGTGGAAAAACTTGCCGCCCTCTGCACCGTGAGGAATGAGCTGGAAGAAAAGCAGGCACCGGCAGAAATGCAGACTCAAGCGCTGCCTCCCGCGTCGTACCCGGCGGCATACTCCACAAAAGCAAATCCGCAAAGCGAGTTCGTGGAAGCGGCCAGCGCCGCGCCCTTTGGAGGCTTGATGGAAGTGCTTGATGAGCACATGAGCGCCATAAAGCTTGCATACCCGAAAGAGTATGAGTTGGTCATGCAGAAGATTTCTGACATAATAAGAAACCAACAAGCAACCAACTTATAAAAATAAATCGTTATATCGAATAAATATATTGATTTGTAATCAGTGGGTTGCAGGTTCAACTCCTGTCACCAGCTCCAAAAAATAACGCATAGACGATGAAAGCGATTCGTCTATGCGTTATTTTTTGTGAAAAAGTGATGCAAAACGACCTGAAACGGTGTGATAAACTACCAAATAAGCTACCACGAAACTCCGCTCAGTCTTCCTCGTTTTCACGTTCTTCAAAAAGGCTTTCAGCTTTTTTCATCTCATCGGTGAGGAATTTCTGACGGTGAGCAACGTAATATCTTGCAGTGGTGGAAAAATTTGTGTGTCCCATAATCTTTTTTGTTGCAGTAGGCGCCACATTTGCTTCAACGAGAAGGGTAGTTGCAGTGCGGCGCAAGGCGTGGGGGGTAATGCGGTCTCTAATCGGAGTGTCGGCTTGGTTTATTCCAAGATCAAGCATCAGCTTACGGAAAGAATGCTCAACATTGTTCTTGTCCTTTTTGTTTCCGCTTTCAGTGGGAAGAAGATATTTTTCTCCGATGCTCAACAGCATCCATTCTGCAAGAATATTCTTGATCGGGTTTAAGATAGGAATAAAGCGCCCCTTTCCAGCAGCAGTCTTTTCGCCACCGGTCAGATTGCCGTTTTCTAAATCAACATTATCTCTGGGCAAAGAAAGAAGCTCGTCAATTCTCATTCCGGTGTATAAAAGAACCATTGCGATCTGCGCCGTTAAGTGCATTCCGTTTCTAGGATCGTCTGCAATGGCTCGGATTTTAGCTGTCTCTTCCGGCGTAAGGATCCTTTCCTTTGGGCCGGGCGCTGGGGGCAGCTCTAACCCATCAGCATAGTTTTGGTTGATAATATCTTGCTTCATGGCATATATGCATAACTGCCGAAATAAACCTTTTTGCTTTTCGCATAGGCTTCGAGATTTTCCGTCTGCGGAAAGTTCATCAATAACTTTTTGATAGTCTTCCGTTTTAAGAGTGCGCACTTCGACGTTCCAAAGTTTTTCAGCTTTGCTGTAAGCTCTTACATACCCGTCTTTTGTATCCTCACCGATGCTACTAAAGTGCGTAGCGCTCCATCTTCTGTAGATCTCTGCAAAAGTGGATTTTAAGCGCTCTGCCGGTGTCCTCTGAGCATTGTAAGTATCCAGGGCCTGAATGGCTTCCCCGGGAGATGCATAGTGTCCAAGAACTGTTTTGCCTCCATCCTCCGATGGAACAATGGCAACATACGGTCTGCTTCTATTTCCGTCAGCCTTTTTATATACACTGCCGCTGCCCTTTGGGCGGCGGCGCTTTTTTCTTTGCTGCGGGGCGGCTTCGGGCTGCTTCTTGCCGCAGTAGGGGCAAAAAGATGCGTCGTCCGGGATTTCCCGACGGCAGCAGGCGCGAATGCACTTCAAAGCTCTTCACCTCGCTTTGCGGTATAGTCGGCCTCGCCGCTCTTTGCGGCCTCTTTTCCCGCCTGGTATGCCGACTGCAGCAGACTCACCGGGGGCTGGACTTCCCACGGGATCGGGTCTGTTCCTGTAGCCACGGCGAACCCGTAATTGTCCAGTATTTGGCCGCAGACGGATACCTTGTTTTGCAAGGGAGTGTGCAGGTTTGCGCACACCTCAGCAAACACCGCCGGTGGATAGCTGCCATGTCGGCCCAAAAGGATAAACAGCACCATCTCTTTTACAATTCGCGGCGCTGTGCGAAAGTATTCTGTAAGCGCCTCATCCAGCTCTTCGTCTGATTTGCGCTGTACGGGCTCTTTATAAAGTTCTGGGTGCAGCATTTCTTGCATGGCGGGGAGCGGAGAAGTCCCGCAAGCCTCGAACCAGTCCATTATCTTGTCAGCCGGTGGGCTGGACGCCCCACACTCCCAGCTCTGGATCGTAGCCTTTCCCTTGTTGATCCGGCGGGCCATGTCGACTTGGCTCAAGCCTGCCGCGACTCTGGCCCGCGCCAATGCGACACCAAGCTTTTCCGCAGTAAAGTAGCTCATCAATTATAACCTCACAAATTTCCATGCCATAAAAACAAAAAGTGACATGGGAAAAACCCATGCCACTCGACAGAGCGGAAGTCCTTCAAGTTTTCCCATAAAATGGTAAAATCTAAAACAAGTTAGACAAATTGAACAAAAACAGAGGTGAAATAAAATGGATTTCGAGCAAAGAAACGGCAAAGAAAACGAAATGACCATCATTGACGGGATGCCTGCCACCATTTTGACCGGCACGGCCCGAACACCTGAACCTTGGGAGGACTAAAGATGGACAAGATGAAGCTGTTTTGCACCCACATCCGCGCCGCGCTGGCCTGCTATGAGGATATGCCGCCCGAGGGACAGGCCCGGGCTCGACTTTTTGTGACCCGCAAGGCCGGGGATCTCCGGCAGCTCAAGGCCGCATCAGACGCACCCGGTGGGGAGCTTGCCGCTGAACTGTTGCAAAAAATGCAACAACCTTGCAACGGCGAATAACAACATGCATATTTTGCACGTTGCTCGCACAAAACGCGCATAGTTAGCAAAAAGTCAGCGTAAAATTCGACGACTCAGCGCAAATGCTAAATTTTTCGCGCATTTTTGCGCGATTAAATGTGCTTGACGAAATACAATCAACGGTTGTATAATGCGGTTGTGAAAAAGTTTACTGTTTCTTGCGATATATAACTTCAAGGCCGTAATCCGGATGATAAGACCAAGAGACCGTTACCTTGTCAAACTCTTCCAGTTGACGCCCATCGATGGCGCGAGTCTTCAACATTTCTTGATAAATCCAGTCCGGAAGGCCAAAAAATTTGTTGAACTTCTGGATTTCATTGAGTGCACTATCTTGAGACAGAGACCCGCCAGAGATGTTTGACGGATTTGTGTCGATCATGAGGTAAGACTCGTCATCGGCCAGCGTGACGGTCGTGTTTGTATAAAGATCGCTGAACAACTTGAAATTTGGTTCAACATTGTGGCTGTAGATGACCTCCCACAGGCAATCCTGAATCGAAGTATACTCTTTTTCTCCGTCAGATTTTTCCGCAACTCTTTCGGTGATCCAGATGATTGGCGTTCCATCATCAGCTGGAATCTGGACTTCGCCTTTAAGCGTAATGGCCTGATTCTCGAAAATTTCTCTGCAATATTCATACACGCCGTTTCTGACGGCGGCATACCATCGCTGCCCATCGTCAGAAACCACAGAAAAGCACTTAAAATCCCACTTGTTGCCTTTGTATGTGTCAAGGTATGTATAGTAGTAGTTGAAATCCGGGATTCCTGAGAACTCAATGTACGAGCCTTTTTTATATTGAGTCTCCGCCGCAAAGGCTGTCGTGGCAAAAGGGATGGACAACGCCGCAGCCAGCCCCAATGCAAGAAATATTCTTCTTTTCATGATTTATACCTCACATATACAAAAATAGGCAGCCAACCAGCCGCCGTAAAACTAAGTTATCAACGAACTTTGCCAAAGGAGGAAAATAAAGTGCAAGAAAATAGCACAAAATTGATGAAAGAAACCACAGAATGTGTTATACTTGAGAAAATCAAGCTTGCACTTTCCCTTGGTATCGACGTGGATAAACTTTTAGAGGAGGCCAAATATGCCGCGTGTTGAGTTTTTGCTCTGTCTGCTTCTCATTCCGGAAATAGTCATCGCAGCCATTCTGATCTGGGAGTTCTTCGACGCAAACGACTTTGCACTTTTTAAGAAAACGGTAAATGTGAGCGACGTCCCCGTCAACCTGGCCCATGAAAGTAACAAGATGTTTCAAGTCGAGACAATCCATACCGGCGTGACCCTTGCAGACATCTGCGAGCTTTGTCCTAGATCCTTTTTCCGGGTGAAGGACGGAAAGGGAGGGTATATCCGTATCGACACGGCAAAGGCAAAAGGCCAGAAACTGGAATACTACCGGACAGTGTACATCAAAAAGGTAAATGCCAAAAACTACGAGCTGGAAGCCGTAGACCCCTCGCTCCTTTGAGAGAGAAGAAGGGTTAAGAGAGCGGAGATGACCGCGATCGCAGCACTTTGAAGGAACTGCTTTCGCGAGATTCTCTGCTTTCTTTGTTGTTCAAGGAAGTAGGTTCGCCCCTTAGCGGTCAGAATCATGCACGGCACCACGACAGCACCGTTGTCTTTCTGTTGGACTTTGCGCTGTATCTCGACAAGACCATCCGAAACCATCAGATCTGCAAGCACCGGGGCATCCGCTTTGAACTTTTCCGCAAAAACGGGAGTCGGAGTGTCCGGCGCTGTCGGGCACTTCTCGTAAATATTAAGAAGAAAATCGAGCGCTTCTTCTTCCCGCTTCAGGTCAACCATTTTTCTTCAGTTTCTCAGCTATCGCTGCATCCAGCATACTATTAAATAGCGTGCGCGTAGGTTCATCCAGCTGCATAAGCTTTTCTGCAAAAGACTTTGCTTGTTCATCCAGCCCACTCCCTTCACCGGGGGTGGGTTTTTCTTTTTGTGCCGACTCCTTACCAAGCGTTTCGCCTCTCAGCTCTGCCACTGTTACGCCTAGCGCATTGGCTACTGATGGCAGCATCTCATCAGGAAAATCGCGCCCACTTACTAGCATTTGCGAAATATAGCCACGGCTTTTTCCGACCTCTCTGCATACAAAAGAAACGTTGATTCCTTTTTCGGTAGCGATTTTTTTAGCCCTCTCCACATTTCGCATAAAAAAGACCTCGCTATTTTGTGAAAATAGCCAAATGTTCACTATATTGCAGATTGGCTATTGCAAAATAGCCACTTGGCTAGTATAATACTAAGCACAGGGCAAGCAAAACCAAAGCCCCTGACAATATTATATCGGGCTGGCGCTAGATTTTATTCGCTGTGTACCTCGCAACTACATAGTAGCATATTTTCTAGTGATTTTCAAGCCCGGAAAGGAGAATTGCTAGTGAATGTTTCAAAAATCGACCAGTTTTGCAAGCTGCACGGGCTGAGCCGCACCGATCTGGAGGCGGCGGCAGGCCTGAGCAACGGCGCAATCGGGAAGTGGGAGCGCTCGATTTACGGCCCCAGTATCTCGCAGTTGCTCAAGGTGGCGCACTATTTCCGGGTGCCGGTCACGGCGCTGATCGTAGACGAGGAGGGAAAAGCATGAGCTCCATTCAAATCTTCAACAACCCCGAGTTTGGGGACATCCGCACGATAGACCAGAACGGCGAGCCGTGGTTCGTGGGCAAGGACGTGGCGGCAGCGCTGGGCTACGGCGAAGGCAAGTCCCTCGCAAACGCCGTTTCCAACCACGTTGACGAGCAGGACAAAGGGGTCACCGAATTGATGACCCCCGGCGGCAACCAGAAAATGGTCATCATTAACGAGTCCGGCCTGTACAGCCTGATTTTTGGCAGCAAGCTGGAAGGTGCGGTGCGGTTTAAGCGCTGGGTGACAAGCGAGGTGCTGCCCACCCTGCGCAAGACGGGCAGCTACATGATGCCTAAGCTCAGCAAGGAGATGCAGGCGCTGTTTATGCTTGACAACCGCACCCAGCGACAGGAAGAGCGGCTCACCGCGTTGGAGAACACCATGACGGTGGATTACAACCAGCAGCGTGTGCTGCGCAAGGCCATCAGCCGGGCGGTGATCGGTGCTCTTGGCGATGAGGAATCCCCGGCCTACATTGACAACCACGTGCGCAGCAAGGTGTACAGCGAGTGCAACCACGATGTGCAGGACTGGTTCAGGGTAAACAGCGTGGGCAACATCCCCCGCAAGCGCTTCGATGAAGCCGTGGAGTATATCCAGCGCTGGAAGCCCAGCACCAACACCGTGATGCTGATCCAGCAGACCAACGGCCAGACCAGTTTGTTTGCCGCAGCCGCTGCCCAGAGGAACACCACCACCTCCGGGAAGCTTGTTAAGGAGATATAAGCATGAAAAAAGTTATTGTAGGCGTAGTGTCCGTATTGGCAAGCGCTTTGCTGATGGCAGGATGCAATAAGCAGGTTATTGACCTGACCTATGAATACAGCTGGGCACAGCTGAAAATGCCTGATGGGACGATTACGAGGGCGACCAGCTTCAGGTTGTGATTGACGGTGTGACCTATCTGGTTCATTCGTCCAATGTTGTACTGAGACATTGATAGAAAGGAGGACGCCATGCAGAAGCCGAGTCTTACGATAGGCGAATGCGTCCAGATCCTTCGGGAGAACAACATCTCAAAGACTGAAAAGGTCTTGGGAGCGCAGATTCAGGCGGGGCTGTTTACCAGCTGGGCGATTCCTTCCGTAGGAACAAAAGAGCCCTGCCCGGACATCTCCCGCGCCGGTTTTATGGCGTGGGTGAAGGATTTTTACAAGCTCGAAAAGGTTTATACAAAGGAGGAACCAAGAGAATGAGACTCAAATCGTTCGTCGCCACCGGCACGGTAGGTCTGCTGGCCATTATCGGCGCGGTGCAGGTGGTGCGCTGGGCCTGTTCTTTGCTGGCCGTTGCGCTGACCTACTGGGGCGGCTGGGACATCGCCGAGGCTGCGCATACCGCGCCTTGGATTATTGTTGCATCCACTGCCGGGCTGACAATGTCGCTTTATGGGATGCATGAGGACAACAAACGGTATAAGCGCAGCGGCTACGGCAAAATCGTCCGCAACCACGCCCGCCCCCAAGAGCCGGAGTACCGGCAGAACCGGAGGGACGCATGAAAACAAAAAAGCCCGCCGGTGTTCCAGCACCGGCGGGCCTGCAAGGGGTGATGGCTTCTCTAGCCCATCACCCCGGAGGATAACACATCTGGAGAAAAACTGCAAGCCTGTAACCGATAAAAGAATCGGATTACATAGTCAATCATCATTAACAAAAGGAGACTATCTATGGAAACGAATGTAAGCAGCTTACTCGACATGGCCAACGGGGCGATCAAAGAGCGTCTCGACTATGAGATGGGCCGGGTCATCCAGAACATCGGAGACCCCAACACCAAGGCAGCGGCCAAGCGGACCATCACCGTCAAGATCATCCTTGAGCCGGACGAAGAGCGCCAGCACATCGAGGTAAGCGCCACTGCTTCCAGCACGCTGGCACCCATGCACCCGGTCAAGACTGCGCTTGCGGTCGGCAATGAGGAAGGTCATGTTGTGGCAGTGGAACTCACTCCGCAGATCCCCGGCCAGTTTGACACTTTCGGCGGAGTAGCACCGCAACGCAAAGTCCTCAAGTTCGACGAAATTTACACCGCATAAAGAAAGGAAAACATCATGGACATCAAGAACAGCTTCCTCGCAGACGCAATCAACACTCTGGCCGATTTGGGCAAAAAGTCCGCAGAGCCGAAAGCCCAGACCGTGAACGGTCGCAACTTCCTTGTCACCGGCAGCAGCTACGAAGAAATCGAGCCGCTTGAGCTTCCCAAGCCGGAGAGGGCAGTCACCCGCAGCCTGAATGCTCTGGCCGCGCTGGTAAAGACCGAGATTGATTCCTTCGTCGATCATCCGCTCTACATTTCCTGCGAGAAATACGACCATGTGCGGGTATTCACCCGGCCGAACGCAACTGATGACCTGCACCGCTGGACTCCTTACGAGGCGATTGCCTCTGACCTCCCGCCGATGATCGAGGAGGTACGGTGGAGCTTTGACGAAGCGCAGATCAAACTGCGCTCCATGTTCCAGCGGGCTTCCGATGGCAATACCAATGACGTGGATTACATTCTCAGCCTGCTTTCCCACATGAGCGTAGACCAGAGCGTCAAGAGTGATGACAACGGAGTGACCCAGACCGTACAGGTCCGTAAGGGTGTCAGCTTTGTTGAGACCCAGCGGGTGAATCCCATCGTGAAACTGGCCCCTTACCGCACTTTCCAAGAGGTCGAACAGCCGGAGAGCGAATTTGTTTTTCGCGTCTACGATGACCGCAGCATCAGCCTGACGGCAGCAGATGGCGGGATGTGGAAAATGGCCGCACGAAGCGCCGCGCGGCAGTATCTCCTTGCAGCCCTTCGTGAAGAAGTTGACTCAAAGCGCGTCATTGTGACTCTGTAAGTGCCCATTCGGTCGCCGCAGCTCATGAAACAGCATGAACAGACGCGGAGGGTGGGTATGGGGAATCGTTACAAGAGGGAGATAAACATGAATGGCAAAAACAAGCGCTGGCTCGAGCAGCGGTGGGACATGAACCAGCCCGCCCGGATGGCGCACATCCACCAGAAGAAGGAGAAGAAAAAGGTGAGCACGGTACAGATCTTTGACGCGGATTTGCGTTTTGTCAACGAAATCCCCATGCCGAACACGCTGGCGGGCATCCAGTACGCCGACCAGCTGGCAGCAGAAAAGCCGGGCCGTCTGTACGTCGTTATGGACGAGCACCGGCAGAAGGTTTACCAGAGGTGACGTACATGACTTTAGAGCAAAAGGAACGCCGCAAAGCGGTTCTTCGGTATGCAGTCAGTGCCCCCGAATGGAATCTTGCGCTCAAGCATCGGGCGGCAGCAGAGCTTACGAAATGCGCAGGCCTCTTGATGAGCGTAAGCCAGATGATGCTTGCGACCGACGCGGAGGACCGTTTTTATCCGGGCAGATTAGATTATGGGATGTCTCCGACGGGATATGCAAAAGCCATTTCGGATGCAGAGTACAGCCTCGGCGCAGCCGCTTCGGCGCTGGAAACCGTAGTTGCTTTGGCGGATGAGTCAAACGCCTTCCCGCTTATCAGCTCCACCCAGACCGGCGGGTTAGATGACGCGATGGGAAACATTGAGGCGGCCTACAATTCTGGTCTTGGGTGGCTGGCAGATCTGTGCCGGGTACACGGGATGGATGAGGTGACATACAATCATGGATAAAATGACCATTTACGAGCAGTGCCGGGAAGTCCCCAAAGACGCCCAGAAGCCTATCGCAGCGGGTCGCCTGAAGGGCAAGACCGACATTAACCCCATGTGGCGCATCAAGAAGCTGACTGAGCTTTTTGGCCCGGCTGGTATGGGCTGGAAGTTCGACCCGCCGGTGTTCGAGGAAAAGACCGGAGCAAAGGGCGAAGTTGTCGTGCAGTGCTTTACGAATTTGTACGTCAGGCAGGATGATGGGGAAGCGTGGAGCGCCCCCATCCCCGGAGTGGGCGGCTCTATGCTGATTGCGTTGGAGTCAACGGGGCTCCGAACGGATGATGACGCTTACAAAAAAGCGTATACGGATGCTCAGAGCGTGGCCTGCAAGGCGCTTGGAATCGGCGCGAGCGTGTACTGGAAAGATGAATCCACCAAGTACACCCCGCCTCCGGCCACTCCCGCCCCGGTGTGCACCTGCTGCGGAAAGAAAATCATCGGCATCAAAACCAAGGACGGGAAAAAGATGACTGCTGAGCAGGCAGCAGAACGAAGCAAGGCAAAATATGGGCGTATACTCTGCGTAGAATGCGCAAAGAAACAGCCGAAAGAAGATGGAGGAATGTCTTATGCTTAACCTCGTAGCATTGATGGGCCGTCTGGTCTACGACCCGGAGCTCAAGACCACCCAGAACGGCACCAACGTGTGCAGCTTCCGCATCGCGGTTGACCGCAGCTTTGCCCGGCAGGGCGAAGAGCGCAAGGCCGATTTTATCGACGTCACCGCGTGGCGGCAGACTGCCGAGTTCGTCTGTAAGTATTTCCAGAAGGGCAGCATGATCGCCATCGAAGGCAGCTTGCAGACCCGTCAGTACCAGGACAAGAACGGCAACAACCGCACAGCTACCGAGGTTCTTGCGTCGCGGGTGAGCTTTTGCGGCGGAAAGGCCGCAGAGAAGCCCGCTGTGCGCGATTTCGACCAGCAGACGGAAAATCATGTGCGCGAAGCAAACACCGCTCACAGCGCCCCGCAGAAGTCTCAGAACGTACCGGAGTATTCGCAGGGCAGCGCAGACGATTTTTCGGTCATCGACGACAGCGAAGACCTCCCGTTCTAAGCCGAGAGCTGTGCTATCTGGCTATACGGGCGTGTAAAGGAGGTGATTGAGTGGCGCAGGACGATAAAAAGTCATTTGTGGCGTATCTGAGCTGGTTCGACGCGCTGGAAGAATACTCCGACGCAGAGGTTGGGCAGTTGATGCGAGCTCTTGCACGGTATGCCAAAACCGGAGAAAAACCCGAATTTTCAGACCGTGGGATGCGTGTCAACTGGAAATTTATGTGCAGCGACGTAAAACGGGCGTCTGAAAAATGGGATGAAACCCGCAAGAAACGCAGCAACGCCGGAAAACGCGGTATGGCAAAGCGCTGGGGAAAGCCTGAAGACATAACAAAAATAACAAACGATAACAATGTTAATGACGACATAACAAAAATAACTGTAGATGTAGATGTAAATGGAGATGTAGATGTAGATGGGGATGTAGATGTTGTAAAGCGCGATAACACCGCCGCCGTTGATATGGAGTTATCAAAAATCGTCCAGCATTACCAACGTGCTATCGGCGACTTCCCGCGTTCGGCACTGGAAAAACTGCAAAAATGGCGGCAGGAGTACAGCACGGAGATGATTTTGCTGGCGATCGACAAGGCCGCAGAAGCTGGCAAGCGGTCGTGGAACTACATCAACGGCATCCTGTATGGCTGGCAGCGGGACGGGATACGCACCCCGGGGGACGTGGCAGCGAATGAGCAGCGCCGACAAGAGCAGCCTCGCGGGAAGCAAGCCACAGAAAGCACCGCAGAAGCATACGCAAATATTTTCAAGGGGGTGAAACCGTGACAGTGGAGATGATGACAAAGCTTCTTGCGGACGCTGAGTCCTATTTTGGACGGCCTCAGACCGCAGAGAACCGCGCAAGCATCGCGGAGATCTGGGCGAACTCATCGCTCAAGGATGTGCCGGATGAGATGGCCTATAAGACATTCCACGAGGTGATTTCGGAGTGCAGCTGGCAGAGCCAGCTGCTCCCGGCGTGGAAAAAGGCCATCGAAAAGGCCCAGGGTGAGCAGATGCTGGCGAAGCACTGCCTTGCTGCCCGCACCCGGATGCTCAAGTCCAGGAAAGAAAGAAAGCTTCTTGGGCAGGCAAACCAGAACGGAGGACGAAATGCCTAGATACAAAGTCATCGTAGAGTGCAGCGGCCCGCACGGGAACGCGGCGCTTACATACCGCATCAACGCCGCGAGTCAGTTTGCGGCAGAGTTCCGGGCCTGCCAGCTGGCGGGTGACCATTACCCCGAGTATCGGGACATCAAACCGGTGAGAACGGAGGTGCTGAAAAATGGCTAAAATCATAGACCATCTTTCGCAGGGCGAAATTCTCGCCCAGATGGCAGAAGAGCTGGCAGAGGCCGCACAGGCGGCGCTCAAGCTGCGCCGGGCGCTGGATGACTCAAACCCGACTCCCAAGACTATCCCCGAATGCTGGGAGTCGCTGGAAGAAGAAATCGGCGATGTCATGAACTGCATTGACGCACTTTTGCTGGAAGACAATCTGAACTACCACTCATTTATGAGCAAGTGCGGCGAAAAGGCAGAGCCCAAAATGAGCCGTTGGAAGCAACGGTTGGAAGCGAGGTACGCGAAAAATGACGATGACTCCGTGTAAAGACTGCCCTGCACGGCACCCGGTATGCCACGACACATGCCCCAAGTACGCCGAGTTCAAGCGCCAGCGCGGCGCAGAAGCCGCTTACACCCGAGAGATGCTGGACACAGGCAAGGTCTACCACTACGACCACGAAGACCGCCACCGGGAACGTGGACGCAAGAAGTACATGGGAGCGAACGGAGGAGCGGACAGGTGAAGCGGACTGCAAGTAAATGGGTTGACCCATCAAAGAGACTGCCTCGTAGCCTGAAGCCCGTCCTCTTTGTAGAAAAATCGCTCTTCCACGAGGAAGCAGTGGTCGGATGCTATGACTCCACCTATAAATGCTGGACGATTTTAGAGTATGGGTACAGCATCACAAGATCTATTCCAACCGAAAACGTGCGGTGTTGGATGCCGAAGCCCAAGCCGCCTAGAAAGAGGGAACCTGCAAAAGTGAACGGAGGTGCGGACAGATGAAAGTGCTTATTGCCTGCGAGGAATCGCAGGAAGTTTGCAAAGCGTTTCGGGCAAAAGGCCACGAAGCCTACTCCTGCGATATTCAGGAGCCGTCCGGCGGACATCCTGAGTGGCACATTCTCGGGGATGCGCTCAAGGCCATTGAGGGTGGGCAAATCGTAACGATGGACGGCGTGGCGCATGAAGTCGGAAAGTGGGATTTGCTCATTGCACACCCGCCCTGCACTTATCTAAGCAACGCCGGAGCAAGGCATCTTTGGAAAGGGCATGAGCTTCAGGCAGACCGTGTGATGCTTGGCATTCAAGGCCGAGACCTGTTCATGCGTTTCTGGTGGGCAGATGTTCCACGGATTTGCATAGAGAACCCAGTGCCAAGCCGGGTATTCTGCCTGCCGAAGTATGCGTAGAGCGTTCAGCCGTATCAGTTTGGTCACCCATACACCAAAAAAAACCTGTCTTTGGCTCAAGGGTCTGCCGCCGTTGATCCCAATTAACATTGTAGAGCCTGTTGCTACATGGTGTCCGTCCGGCTCGTATAGTCATAAACACGATGCAAAAAATAAGGGAATGTTTACGACTGATCGGGCGAAGAACAGAGCCAAAACATTTCCGGGAATCGCAAAGGCAATGGCTGAACAGTGGGGGTAAGCAGATGAAACCGAAAACGAAATCCGAGCTGATGGCCGAATGGGCCAGCCAGCCCGACCAGCTCAAAAGAGAGCGGGAGGTAAAGGCCATCCGCAAGGCGATGGACGATGCCCGCGCCGTGATGCAAGACGGTCTGACCCGGTACGTCAAGAAAAAGACCAAAGCCCGTAGCATGGCAAAGGCTGAAGCTGACCCCTTTGCTGAACTGGAAGGCTGGGAAAGCATGGAGCAGATCCAGGATGCCTACGGCTACGGCGAGATCACCGCCGACAGGCGGGACAAACTCACCGACCTGTGGGAAGCCCGGGAAGCTGCCAGGAGCAGCCGCAAGGGCGCGGACAAGTACCACGACCTTGTGACGGAGATGTTGGAAACCGCCATCCGCCGGGTGGGCAATGAGTACGCAGATATGCTATTTGAGTATGACCAGCAGCGCAGGGAAGCTGAAAAGCAGTGCGAGCAGCTGGCAATGGAAGGGATGATGAAAAAATGAAAGCTGTTCTGATAAGCATCAAACCCAACTGGTGCAAGTGGATTTTGAGCGGAAAGAAAACCCTTGAGGTACGAAGAACCCGCCCAAAACTTGACACACCGTTCAAGGTATACATCTACTGCACCCGTTCATATGACTGGCGCATGAAATTGCCCAAAATCGGGATGGAGAAGATGAACGGCAAGGTGATTGGCGAGTTTGTCTGTGATTCCATTGAAGAGGTCGATATTTCATATCCGGCATATCAGGACAGACTGGGTGAACGTTTTACAAAAGATTCATGTGTGCCATATTTCCAACTGCACCGTTACGCATCCAAAAACAGACTTCATGACAATCTGTTTTTCTGGCACATTTCAGAACTTAAATTTTACGATAAGCCTGTGAAGCTTAAAGATTTTTGGGCGATACAACCCTGTACGCATCGCGGAGACTGCTGCACCTGCCGCAGATGGGATGCAAAAAAGCTGATTTGCCGTGGAGAAGCGTTCGGGATCGAACGTCCGCCGCAAAGCTGGTACTATGTGGAGGATGGCAGATGAAACTGACCCTCTACGGCGACCCCCGCACCAAGAAAAATTCCGCACGCATTCTCCGCACACGCTCCGGGACCCCATTCGTGGCCCCCAGCAAGGTTTATGTGGATTATGAGACGGACTGCCTGCGGCAAATCAAAAAGCCGCACAGCCCCATCTCTGCCCGCGTGAACGTGAGGTGCGTGTACTACATGAAGACCGCCCGCCGGGTCGATCTGGCAAACCTCATCGAGGCGACCACGGACATCCTGGTAAAAGCCCGCGTGCTGGAGGACGACAACAGCAAGATCGTCGCCGCCCACGATGGCAGCCGGGTGGAGCTTGATCGGAAGACCCCCCGGGCGGAGATCTGGATTGAAGAAATGGAGGACTAAAATGGCTGAATATCATGTTGGGTGTGGATTGTTTGGAAATATCTACGCTGGAACTTATGCGCCGCCCCGCAAGGATGGTTTGCAGGCATGGCGTAACAAGTCAGAGGTGACAAGCGAAGCAGTCGAAGCGGTCATGGGGCATTTTATCACGGAAATGGAGCGTGACGATAAGACAAAGCTCAAAAAGGTGTGGGGAGTTATCGGAAACAAGAAGCTAAAAGTCACTTTTGAGATTTTTGCTGGCAAGGAGGAAAACAATGGCCCACACATGGATACCTGACTCCGACACACCAAAGCCTGACATTGGCGCGGACTACCAGACCGTCAAGGCGTGGTTTCAGCAGTGCCGCGACCTTGCGGCAGCTATCGAAGTCCAGAAGCAAAAAATACAGCGCATCCGGGACGTGGCCGAAAAATGCACCCAGAACCTGAGCGGGATGCCTGCGGGTGGTGGCAATGGGGACAAGGTGGGCTTCGCTGTAGAGCAGCTGGACACCGAACGCCGACAGCTTCAGAGGATGGAGACGGATCTGTGCAATTTGCGTGTCGAGGCCACCCGGCGGGCATACTGCCTGATAGCCGAGCCGGAATGCGCCGAAGCGATTTGCGAGCACTATGTCATAGGCAAGTCTCACAAAGAAATCGCAAAAGAAGTCGGCGTGTGCGGGGCAGATGTGGTCTACCGGCGAATCAAACGCGGATGCATGGCCCTGGCCGAGATATGGGACGAGTTTTCTGACGTGCAAAGTGTACAACATGCACAAGAAAACACAGCGTGATTTTGGAAGGGGTCAGCTCTTTTCAAGTCTGTAAGCTTAGATGTAAAATTCTAATAAGCGGTTCAGCGCTAAGCGGTAGCCGCTTGCCACGCAGCCCGCAAAACGGTGAAGGAGAACAGGAAAGCATGAAAACCTGTCACAAGGAAGGAACCGTTTTGGGGGGCTGCTTCTATGCGAGGTTTGGGAAGCCACATAACAGGGCTAGCAGTTTTGTGGAACGGTTCGACTCCGTAACCTCGCACCGTATGACGCATGGACTCATCCCCCACAAAGCTGCACGCTTAACCTCCCGTGCCACGAGAGAAAGCTTTGAATCCCTGAGGGTGTGGGTAGACTTCCCGATGGGATGTGCGTCAAACAACAGCCCTGGCGGAGAACCAGGGCTGTTTTATATGGCCGCCTGAGCGCAGTACGGAGCGCGTGTCAGCTGAGATATTGCTGGCTGGTTCGAGTCCAAGGGCGGTGTTTTATACTCCGGTAGCTCAAGTGGTAGAGCGGCGGTCTCCAAAACCGCATGTTGCAGGTTCGAGCCCTGCCGGGAGTGCTTGCATGATCTGACGAGAGCGGGGAGTGCAATAGCGGAGCATCCGGCCGCGAAAGTTCTGGGCGCAGAGGCTTTGCACCCGACAAGCAAGGCCTCTTATTTTGATATTCTGACCGTTCGGATTTTCCGGGCGGTTTTTCTTTTGCAGGAAAGGAGATGCCAACTGTGAGATATGGTGTGCCGTATCGTGGAAGTAAGAACAAAATCGCACAGTGGGTTGTCTCTAATCTTCCTGCTGGCGACACGCTGATTGATCTGTTTGCTGGCGGTTGCGCAGTCACACACGCCGCATTGCTTTCTGGCAAATGGAATCACATTGTCGCGAATGACATCGGCGATGGCCCACAGTTGTTTATGGATGCTATTCATGGCAAGTATGCCAATGAAAAGCGCTGGATTAGCCGTGAAGATTTTCACCGTCTGAAAGAATCCGACCCTTACGTTTCACTTTGCTGGAGCTTTGGAAATAATCGCACGGATTACCTCTACTCAAAAGAGATTGAACCGTGGAAAAAGGCTTTGCATTATGCAAGAGTGTTTGGCGATACATCGCTTCTTCGAGAGTTTGGCGTGGATGAAAAGAATTGCCGCCTTGAAAGCCTAGACAGACTTCAAAGTTTGAATGGGCTTCAACGATTGCAGAGCATCCAAAACCTCAATGATTGCGACAAAATAACGCTTTCTCAAAAAGATTATCGTGACGTTGAAATCCAAGAAGGCTCAATCGTTTATGCTGACCCACCGTACAAAAAAACACGTTGTACGGGATACAAAGGAAAATTCGATTATGACGCTTTTGAGCATTGGTTGTCAGACGTTCCTTTCATGGTGGTTGTTAGCGGATACGAATGCCCATTAGAGTGCATAGAAGTGGCACAAATAAGCAAACAGCCGATTATCGGAACAAATAATTTATACGGTTCTAGCGTAGAAAGATTGTTTGTGCAAGAACGGTTTGTTGAACAGTACAAAAATTCATTTAACATGAGAGGTGGTGGCGGTGAGTGCGAAGCGGCTGACAGACAGGCAAAAAAAGAAAATCGTTGCGGACTATGTGCAGCTGCAGAGCTACGCCAGAGCTGCCAAGTTGAACGACGTGGCAGAAAGCACCGTTCGGAAAATCGTGAAAGATAATCCCAAGTGTGCGGATTTGTGCGCCTTAAAAAAAGAGCAGAACACGCAGGACATGCTTTCTTACATGGAGAGCAAGCAAGGAGAAGCACAAGAGCTTCTCGGGCTGTACCTGAAGGCGATGGCTGACCCAGACAAGATCGCGGAAGCAACACTGCCACAGCTGTCCACGGCGTTCGGCACCATCGTGGACAAGTTTGCTATGCTGGGAGACCAGAGCGGCATAGAAGTCCCGGACGATGGCCTGCTTGAGGCACTGAACGCCGCCGCAGACCTCAGCCCCCCGGATGACGTGGAAATGCTGCCGGAGGAAGAGAACGACGATGCGGAAAAGTAACGGCTTTCGCTGGAAAGCCCTCAGCCAGCGGCAAAAGCAGGTCCTGAGCTGGTGGACACCGCAGAGCGCATACAGCGGTTACAACGGCATCATTGCCGATGGCGCTATCCGCTCGGGCAAGACCTTTGCCATGAGCTTTTCGTTCGTCCAGTGGGCTATGACCTGCTACAGCGGCCAGCAGTTTGCCATGTGTGGAAAGACCATCGCCAGTTTCCGGCGCAACGTGCTGGGCACACTCAAGCAGCAGCTTGCGGCCCGTGGCTACAACGTCAAGGAGCACCGGGCAGAAAACTGCATGACCGTCAGCAAGGGCGGCAGAACCAACGAGTTTTACTTTTTTGGCGGCAAGGACGAGAGCAGCCAGGACCTGATCCAGGGCATCACCCTTGCCGGGGCATTCTTTGACGAGGTGGCCCTGATGCCGCAGAGCTTTGTCAACCAGGCCACGGCCCGTTGCTCTGTCACCGGGTCGAAGTTCTGGTTCAACTGCAACCCGGGCAGCCCACAGCACTGGTTCTATCTGGAGTGGGTGCGGAAATGCCGCTCCCGCAAGATGATGTATCTCCACTTTACGATGGACGACAATCTGTCACTTTCCGAGGACATCAAGGCCAGATACCGCAGCCAGTACAGCGGCGTTTTCTATCAGCGCTACATTCTGGGCCTGTGGACGGTGGCCGAGGGCCTTGTATATGACATGTTCGACCGCAAGAAGCACGTCGTTGATGAGCTGCCGGCGCTGTCTCCAAAGAGCGCCTATGTGGCGTGCGACTTTGGCACCCAGAACGCAACGGTTTTTTTGCTGTTCCAGAAGCAGGCAGATGCAGACTGCTGGATCGTCACCCGGGAGTATTACTACAGCGGGCGAGAGCAGAAGCGGCAAAAGACCGTGGGCGAGTACGTTACAGACCTGAAAGCGTGGCTGAACGGGCTCAAGCCGGAAAGGGTCATCGTAGACCCCTCGGCCCTGCCCCTGATCACAGAACTGCGCAAGAACGGCTTTACCCAGACCCCCGCAAATAACGACGTCCTGAGCGGCATTCTGGACGTGCAGACCATGCTGCAGACCGGACGGCTGAAGATCTACAAAGACTGCAAGCACACGCTGGAAGAGTTCGGCGTGTACGCTTGGGACCCGGACAAAGACGACACCGTGCTGAAGGTCAACGACCACTGCATGGACGCTATCCGCTATTTCGTGCGCACAAAGCGCCTTGTGAAACTGAGGGATTGATTTTGAGCACTGTATACACATTCCAGACCTTCCAGCAGGCGCAAGCCGCCGGGGAACAGCCTGATTTCATCCGGCGGTTCGTGCAGCAGCACTGCAGTTCCGGACCTTACAGAATGGCGCTGGACGCTGATCTGTACGACGCCCAGAAAAACCCGGGGGCTGAACGCTTCGCGCAGGCTTACGCTTTGATGCTGAAACGCCTGTCCAAAAACACAAAGCAGGATGTCCTGCGCCCCGATATGGTCAAGAGTAATCTTTTCCGGCGGCTCAACAAGCAGCGGGCGACCTACTCCCTCGGAAACGGCGTGGTCTTTGCGGACGATGGCGTGGACAAGGGCAAGCTTGGGCAGAACTTTGATGAGCAGATCCAGAAGGCCGGATATTTCGCCCTGATCCACGGTGAGAGCTTCGGGTTCTGGAACAACGACCATCTGGTGGTTTTCAAGCTGACCGAGTTTGCGCCCCTGTACGATGAGACCATCGGCTCCATGCGAGCCGGGGTGCGGTTCTGGCGGCTGAATCCTGACACGGATATGCACTATGTCCTGTACGAAGAGGACGGCTACACCGAGTACACGGAAAGCAGGATCGGCAGTACCATGCAGGAGACGACCCCGAAGCAGGCGTACAAGAGCGTGACCGTCTCTACCCCCGGCGGCGGGCTGGAAAGCGTGGAGGGCGAAAACTACGGTGCTCTTCCCATTGTGCCGCTGTGGGGCTCCGACCTGCACCAGAGCACCCTTGTGGGGCTGAAAGCCTACATTGACAACACCGATCTGGTGATGTCCGGCTTCTGCAATGACCTGCATGACTTTTCAGAGATCTACTGGCTGTGCGAGAACTTCAACGGCATGACCGATGACGAGCTGCAGGAGTTCCTTGTCAAGCTGAATCTGTACCACATTGCAGGCGCAGACACCAGCCAGGGCGGCAAGATCACCCCCTACACCACCGAGATTCCTGTAGCGGCCCGGGAGACTCTGCTGGAGCTGCTCCACACCCGGGTCTATGAGGACTTCGGCGGTCTGGATGTGCATTGCGTCAGCGCAAACAGCACCAACGACCATCTGGATGCAGCCTATGAACCCATGAATCAGAACGCAGACGACTTCGAGGCCCAGATTAAGCCTTTTGTTCGTCAGATCTGTGCGCTGGCTGGCTTTGGCAGCGCAACGCCGACATTCAACCGGAGCCGGATCGTAAACACCGCAGAGCAGGTCAGCACAGTAATCTCCGAGGCGGCGATCATTGGGCAGGACATGGCCATCGACTTGCTGCCCAACCTGACCCCGGAGCAAAAGGAGCAGGCCAAGGCTGCGCTGATGGCTGAGAGCGCAACAAGGGAGGCCGTGGACGAAGAGGAGGACGAAGACGGTGATGAAACGTGATTTCCGACCGTGACCGAATTTCCACCCGCCAGCTGAACCGCCTGCGCCGCCGCATCCTCCGGGTATACGGCACCGCCCGCCGGGAGATGCAGGAGCAGCTCACCGAGTTTCTGGCAAAGTACAAAGCGCTGGACGAACGCAAGCGGGCGCAGCTGGATGCAGGCGAGATCACCGAAGAGGATTACCGCATCTGGCTGCAAAATCAGGTCTTTCAGTCCGATTTGATGCACGCCAAGCTGGACGGCATCACGCAGACCTGCACCACAGCCCAGCAGACGGCCTACAATCTGGCCCGGGACGAGCAATACAACATCTTTTCCTTTGGCGCAAACTGGGCTTTCTACGAGCTGGAACAGGCCGCAGGCGTGACGTTTGGGCTGACCCTGTACAACACCGAGGCAGTCAAGCTGCTGCTCAAAGAAAACCCCAAGCTGGTGCCAAACAAGCGCATCAAGAGCGAGAGCAACCGCATCTATGACGCCCGGGTGTTCAACCGTTACGTCATGCAGGGCATCGTACAGGGCAAGAGCGTCCACGACATCGCCGTGCAGGCCGTAAACGGCATGGCTGATACAGAGATACACTGGGCCATGAATAACGCCATCACGGCGCTCACAGGCGCTCAGAACGCCGGGACATTGCAGCAGATGCGCAACGCCCAGGCTTTGGGCATCGAGGTCAAAAAGCGGTGGAACTCCACCCACGACTACCGTACCCGTGAGATGCACCGCCTGCTAGACCAGCAGACAGCAGAGCTTGACGAGCCGTTCAAGGTCATGGGTTACGAGATCCAGTATCCCGGAGACCCAAACGCCGCCCCGGAGATGGTCTACCACTGCCGCTGTGTGCTTTCCTCTGCACTGGGCAAATATCCCCGGCAGAACGCCATGCAGCGGGACAATGTGACAAAAGAGGTCACGCCAGTCATGGATTACACCGAGTGGTATAAATCCAAGGGCGGCAAAGAGAAAGAGCAAATGTGGTGGGCGGAAGAGCGCAAGAGAAAGAAGGAACGAAAATGAAGCATAAAAATAAGGCCCTGCCGCCCGGCAGAGCCTAAAGTTCATAGACCTTTGATTTGGTCAAGCAAAGCCGCACGCAGGGCATCGGTTTCAGCGTCCGTTTGCGGCTTGTTCGAGCCATCCGGGATATATTCCAGTATATCGCCGGGCTGGCAATGAAGCACTTCACAAATTTTGTCAAGCGCCCCAACGGGAAACTGCTTGATAGTGCCAAGACAGATTGCTGATATGGTAGGCGGTCTAATCCCGGTAGCTTCTGCGAGTTCCTTTTGGGTCATGTTTGCGTCTGCGAGCAAGGCCTTTAAGTGATAGCTTATCGACATTTCTAACACCTCTTTTCCTACATCTATAATACTACGCCATCCGTTAATAGTCAATACGCAAAGCGTAAAAAATATTCGTAGAAATTACGAAAAACGTATTGACGAATTACGCAAAACGTAGTATAATAGATTCATGGGAAGGAGGTCAGAGGTGCAAGGGAGCAAATACCGGGAGGTGATGCTCCGTGACTAGCAAGGAGTTTGCAAAGCTCACCAGAGCCGAGCAGTTGGCACGATTTGACGCATATAAAAAAGCGGCCAGCGCTGGAACGCTGAACCGCTAAACGCCAGAGACCAATAACCACAAAAGCCCCTTGCACCTCCATTTTATTTTTTTATAAGCGATTTGTCAAGTAAAATGTGAGGTTTTAGCAATGCAAAGACAAAGTTATGACGTTGGGCTTGCCATTGGGCAGGTGGAGAACACTCTCCAGCTTCTGGCGGTTTTCTCTGATTGGTTCGAGGAGAGCCACAAAACCGATACCTACGAGCGCACCCACACTGTAAGCGAAGTACAGATCATGTGGGGTGACGCACCGAATTTCAACGCCGTGCTTCAAGCTGTGGTGCGCAACCTGAACGATTTGCACTCAGACCTTGAAAAAGCAGAAGCAGAACAGGAGAATAACAAATGAGCAATATTCAGATTTTCAGCAAGGACATCATTCCGGTGTACACCACCGATGAAGGCAACAAGGTTGTCATGGGACGCGAACTTCACGAGAAGCTGGGCATCGTCGAGCGTTATTCCAAATGGTTTGCACGTATGTCTGAGTATGGCTTTGCAGAGGGCGAAGATTATACCCCGTACCAAACGGTACACCCCCAGAACAAGCAGAGCCTCGATGACCACATCATGACACTGGACATGGCGAAGCACATTGCAATGATTCAGCGCACCCCGCAGGGCATGGCTATCCGGCAGAAGCTCATTGAGCTGGAGAAGGAGAGCACCCAGCAGATCATGGCTCCCATGTCAAAGGAACTGCAAGCCATTTTCGTGTTGGACAACCGGACGGTGCAGCTTGACCAGCGTGTGACAGCGCTGGAGAACAACGCCGTTATCGACTACGGACAGCAGAGAACGCTGGCGAACGCGGTTAATCATCGCGTCATTGTGGACGTTCTGGGCGGCAAGAACTCTCCCGCATACGAAGATGTTCATGTTCGTGGACGCGTGTTCTGTGAGTGCAACAAGGATTTGCAGAACTGGTTCAGGGTCAACGCCCGCAACAATATCCCACGCAAGCGGTTCGATGAAGCCATTGAGTACGTCAACCGATGGAAGCCCAGCACCAACACCGCAATGATGATTCAGAACGTCAACGGTCAAACTAAAATGTTTGCCTAACCGAATAACTGACCCTGCCCCACACCGGGGCGGGGTTTTGTTATACATGGAGTAAAACATGGAGTTTAACTACAACATCAAATTCACCGACAACACCCCGCAGCTGCATGAGGCGCTGGACAGATGGGCGGAGCGGGTGCTTACCATCTGGGGCATGAAGGTGCAGGACTACGCCCAGCTGCTTGTGCCTACCGGCACGGCAGACAGCACGGGCGTTGAGGGCTATGTGGGCGGTGCGCTCAAGCAGAGCCTGACCTTCGCCCTCGACCTTGCCAAAAAGACCGTGACCATCGGGTCGAATCTCTTTTACAGCGTCTATGTTGAGCTTGGCACGGGCATCTTTGCCGAGAAAGGCAACGGACGCAAAACGCCATGGGTATGGAAGGACTTCAACGGCAAGTGGCACTTTACCCGGGGCATGAAAGCCCGCCCGTTCCTGCGCCCGGCGGTGGAGGACCATATTGACGAGCTGCGAGAGATCGCAGTGGAGGAAGGGAACAAGGAGGCGTAATTTATGAATTTGGAGAAAATGTTCAAAACACCAAAAGAAAAGTTCCTGCCCGATGATGTGAAAACTGCGCACTGCGAGGCAGAAGACCTTTTCCTTGAGCTTGCAACGCAGCTTGACGCACTTCCTGAAAGCCGAGAAAAAAGTCTGTGCATGACAAAATTACAGGAAGCGAAGTTTTGGGCGGTCGAATGTATCACCAAAGTTGCACGCAAAAACTGAATACTCAGCGGTTGGCGCACAGCGTCAGCCGCTTTTTTATGCCGCTTTAGCTCAGGTTGGCAGAGCACCGGATTTGTAATCCGGGGGCCGTGGGTTCAAGCCCCACAGGCGGCACCACACCGGCAGCACGTCCGGCAACCGCCTACAAAAAGTAGGCAATTCACAAATCCGATGGCGAGCACGCCAGCCCGAGCAAGGGCAGAAAGGACTATCACATGGCACTCAAAAGAGCTGACATCCGCACGATTCTGGAGAACACCGAAACCTCCAACGATGACAAGGCGAAGGCCATTCTGGACGCCCTGCACAAGGAGACGGACGAACTCAAAGACCAGCTGGATGCAGAAAAAACAGCCCGCACACAGGCCGAAAAGGACCGGGATGCAGCCAATGGCGGCAAGCAGGCCGCTGAAAAGGCGCTGACCGACTACAAGGCCCAGCAGACCCAGAAGGACACCCACGCAGCCAAGGAAGCCAAATTCCGGGAGCTGCTGAAGACCGCCGGGGTGCTGGACAAGTACGCAGACCGGGTCGTGCGGCTGTCCGGCGAGGACATCGACAAGCTGGAGCTGGACGAAAAGGGCGAGGTCAAGGACGCCAAGAAGCACGCCGACAGCCTGAAAGCTGATTGGAGCGACTTCGTAGGCACTACGACCACCACCGGCGCAAAAGTGGACACCCCTCCCACCAACACCGGCTCCAAAATGACCAAAGACCAAATTTTTGCAATCAAGGATTCTACCGAACGGCAGGCCGCGATTGCAGCAAATATCGACCTGTTCAATGGGACAGGCGATGGAAAGGACTAACTTATGCCTGCAAAAACTAATACTGTGATGGCCGCTGACATTCAGACCACTGCACGCGAGATCGACTTCGTGACCCGCTTCGGCCGCAACTGGGAACATCTGCGCGACATTATGGGTGTCACCCGCAAAATTGAAATGCTTCCCAACACGGTGCTGAAGAGCAAGTACGCACAGGGCACCTTGCAGGACGGCAAAGTCGGCGAGGGTGAGGAAATCCCCTACAGCAAGTACACCGTCAAGACCAAGGACTATGAGAAGATCACCCTCGAAAAGTGGGCCAAGGGTACGACCGCTGAAGCCATCCTCGAAAACGGCTACGAGAACGCTGTTCAGATGACCGATGACGAAATGCTGAATGACCTGACCGCCGATGTGGCTGGTCGCTTCTACAAGTACCTCAATACTGGCACCTTGAAAGGCACCTCTAAGACCTTTCAGGAGGCAATGGCAATGGCAAAGGGCCGCGTCCTGAACAAGTTCAAGACTATGCACCGTACTGCTACCGATGTTGTGGCGTTCGTGAATGTCCTGGACGTGTATGAGTACCTGGGCACCAGCGCCGTTATCAACGAACAGAGCGAGTTCGGCTTTAACTACATCAAGAATTTCATGGGTTACAAAACCGTTTTCCTGCTGGCAGAAACCGAAATTGCACGCGGCAAGGTTATCGCCACCCCTGCGGACAACATCGTTCTGTACTACGTCAGTCCCACAAACTCCGACTGGGCTCGCGCTGGCTTCCGCCTCACCACAGACAGCAAGACCGGCATTGTGGGCGTAAACACTCGCCCTGACTATGACACCTTTGTCACCGTTATCACCGCAATCATGGGAATGACGCTGTTTGCCGAATACATCGACGGCATCGCAGTTGAGACCATTACCCCGGCCGAAACGGTCTGACCTGCAAGGGGGTGACTTTGCATGACCGTCCCTGAGCTGTGCGCACTGACGCACAATTTCTTTGACCGGGCAGACGACCCCATTGCCGGGGAGTTTGCCTTTGAGCCGGATACCGTTCCAGCCGGGGTGGTGCCGGGGCAGTATTTCCTCGTGTGCGGATCTATCTTCAACGATGGCGTGCACAAGGCCGGGGACGGTGATCTGACCGCCGAGACCTTCACCGGGACGGTGCAGCCTATGCGCGTGCCGCCCGCCTTTGTGGCGCTGGCTGAAAAAATCGACGCATACGACAAGGCGCTGCCCTCCGGCGGAGTGTATGTGTCCCAGTCCTTCGGCGGCTGGTCCGGCACGATGGCTACAGGCGCGGACGGACTGCCAGCAAACGGCAAGGCGAAGTTCCGGGCCGAGATCAACCAGTGGAGGAAGATGTGACATGGTCAATCCGTTCACTGCATCCACCGTGATGCAGAGCTTTACCAAAAAATTCTGCTTCCAGACCCGCAGCTATGAGCCGGATGGCGTCGGCGGCTTTGTGTCCGGCTGGACGGACGGCCCGGAATTTGAGGCCGTAGAGCGCCACGACACCACCGTGGAGGCTCAGGTTGCAGAGCAGGCGGCTACAGCGTCCACCTATACGCTGCTGGTCAACACCGGTGTGCCGCTGGCCTTCCCGGACTACATCAAGCGGGTGAGCGACGGGCAGACCTTTCAGGTGACGAGTGCAGCCGATGAGGGCAAAGCCCCGCCGGAATCCGGCATGGGCCTGCGGGCCGTGAAGTGCAAAAAGGCGGTGCTGCCGTGATGGGTCCCTCTGAGAGCATCAACCGGGCGCTGAACACTTTTTTCAACGGGTTTGGCATCCCGGGCTATCTGGAAGACAACATCCCACCCAGCGCAACACTGCCGTACCTGACCTATCAGCCGACAATTCCCGGCGGCTGGAATGAGTCCGGCACCTTCCACGCCCGGCTTTGGTACCCGAGTGCCAAAGGCCGGACACCTATTTTACAGACCGAAGACAAGATAAGCGCAGCCCTTGCAGATAGCTTGACCATCGAATGCGAGGGCGGCGCTATTCTTTTGCGCAAAGGCAGCCCGTGGGCGCAGCCACTCGACAACCCGCCCGAGGGCTATCTGTGCGAATACCTCAATTTTGAGCTTACACGGCTTATCCCGTGAGAAAGGATCCTTTATGCCTGAAACTCTGGCAAAAAAGTTCGCGGTCAATGTGCTGACCCCGGATGCGTTCAAGAGCATCCCGAAAGGCTCCGGCAATCTGCTTTCCACATTTGATCTTTCCGCTCCCAAAATCGACAGCACCAATGTCGTGTGCGCCACGCAGGGCGGCGTGACCATCTCCTACAGCAACAGCATGGAGGATACGCTGGCCGACATCGACAACGCACCCACCAACACCAAGCAGGGCAATGAGGTCACCGGAACAACCGCCACCATCGCCTTTACCACTCCCAACGCAAGCCCCGACGTGCTCAAGCTGGCCATCGGCACGGCTGACATCGATGCGGACGACCCCACCCATGTGGTCCCCCGCATCGAGGCTGCCCTGAAGGACTACAGGGAGCTGTACTGGGTTGGCCCTATGATCGGCGGCGGCTTTCTGGTTTGCAAAATTTTCAATGCCCTTTCTTCCGGCGGCCTGAGCCTCAAGACGGCTCACCGCGGCGGAGGCTCCATGCAGATCACTCTCACCGGCTACGCCGACCTGGAAAATCCCACTCAGGCCCCCATGGAATTTTACTCGATCGTCAAGGCCCCGACCGGGGACTAAGGAGGACATATGCGCAATATCATCGATCTCGACGGCACCGAATACCTCAAGCGCACCTATGAGTGTGCGCAGGCTTATAAAAAGTACGTGGCAGACTCCGGCGTGATGGACATTCTGGGCCGCGAGCCGGAACTGACCGGCACGGAGACGGACGCAGAGCGGCTGGAAAAGCGCCGGGCGCAGGCTAACAAAAACGCCGTGGACATGACCAAGCTGCTTTACACGGACAAGGCAGACCTCACCCTCGGCATCCTGCCCCTGTTCGTGGTGCTGGACAAGGACGAGGAGCAGCCGCCTACCCGGGTGCTGGCCTCTGCCATGAGCCGGGCGCTCCGGGATGTGGATTTCATGGATTTTTTTCAGTCCTTGATGTGATCGGCGCGGACGGCTACCGGCGGCTGGTATCCACCATCCGGCTGGATATGCTCCGGCTGCTGGGCAAGCCGTACATCATGGAGCATATCCGCGCCGAGGTGCGCAGGCATCAGGAGGCGCAGCTTTTCCGGGACTATGTGGCCGACGCCATCGGGCAGTATCTCGGCATCCAGCCTCTTTACTCCGGGCTTGCATCCAAGCATTTCCCCCTGCTGCGCACCAAAGAAGACACCCGCACGGCGGAGCAGATCACCGCCGAAAATGCAAAGGCTCTGGCAGAGCTGTGCGGAGGAGGTGAAACGCCCTGAACATATTTAATCTGGAAGCGACTCTGTCGCTGGATGATTCCGCTTACCGGCAGAGCATCCAAAACGTGCAGAACAGCACCAAAAGGGCTGTCACGGAGCTGGGCTCCGAGTACAGCAAAGCGGCGCAGAAAGTTGCCGAGCTGACAAAGCGATACAACGAATCGGCTGAAAAGACCGGGCGCACCTCTGCGCAGACCAAGGAGCTGAAAGCCGCTCTGGCCTCTGCCCGAGCCGAACTGAAAGAGACCACCTCGGCTCTGAAATCAGCCAACATCGGCATGACGGAGTTTGGCGGTTCATCCGAGACCGCCAGCGGCTCTCTCACCGGAGCCATCACCAAAGCCAACCTGCTTACCGGCGTCATCTCCAACGTAAGCTCCATGGCCCTGTCTGCGGCCAAGGATTTTATCCAGACCGGTATCCAGTATAACGCCCAGCTGGAAAGCTACACCACTGGCTTTACCAACATGCTGGGCAGCGCTGAGGCGGCCAAAGCGGCCATGGACGCCATTCAGGAGGACGCAGCCCGCACTCCCTTTGACGTGGCGAGCCTGACACAGGCCAATCAGCTGCTCATCAGCGCCGGTGAAAATGCAGGCTACTCCCGCAAGGTCATCATGGCGCTGGGCGACGCTATTTCGGCTACAGGTGGCGGTAATGCAGAGCTGTCCCGCATGTCGGCAAACTTGCAGCAGATCGCCAACGTGGGCAAGGCGTCCGCCATCGACATCAAGCAGTTTGCCTATGCAGGTATCAACGTCTATCAGGTCCTGGCCGACTACACCGGAAAATCGGTGCAGGAAGTTCAGAAGATGACCATCAGCTATGATACTCTGTCTCAGGCCCTTATCGCGGCCAGCGAAGAGGGCGGACGATATTACAACGCCATGGACACCCAAAGCCAGACCATGAATGGCCGGGTATCCACGTTGAAAGATAACGTGAGCCAGCTGGCGGGTCTTATGACAAGCGATCTGAGCAGCGGAATCGGCGTGGTCATCGGCAACCTGAACAATATGGTGGTGGCTGCGCAGGACGCTTACAAAAAGGATGGGTGGAAAGGTCTCGGCGAAGCGATTCTCGGCCTGGACAACCCGATCAGCACCATCATCAGCAGTTTTGGCAGGCTGGGCTCGGCGGCTGTAAGCGCTCTGGATAGAGCCAGTTACGCCCTGAACAAGGCCCTTGGAAAAACTGCCTACTCCGATTATGACAGCTACGAGGATTACCGCACATCAAAGGACCAGCAGAACTCCCGCGACCGCCGCAGGCAGGCAGCGCTAAATGGCGTTGGCATCAGCAACAAGAGCTGGTCTGAGCGGCAAGCTGAGCTTACTGCTGCCGCTGGCTCCGGTGGCAGCTCTATCGCTACTGGCGGCAGCGGCGGGAGCTCTTCCAGTGGAAAGTCTGGCTCAAGGTCCACCACCGAAACGGTCATTTCGTCCATCTCCAGAACGGCTACGACCACCGCTCAGAATGCTCTCGGCACCGTGACCACCAGCATCCAGACTCTGAGCGAAAAGGTCAAGGACAGTGCGGGCAGCATCAAAGACCGCATCACCGAGACCACCACCGAGACCGGCAAGGAGATGGTCAACGGAATCGAGACCACCTATAAACAGGTGGAGACCAAGGTCAACGGCGTGGTGACCAAAACCACAAAGACATACGACGATATGTCAAAAACGCTGGCGGCCACCCTGACCCGCACCACCAGCAAGGTAGAGGGCGGCGTGACCACAGCGATCCAGGAGGTCACCAAAAAATACGCCGACGGCTCCGAGCACATCGAAAAGACTGAGACCATCACCGAAGAAAACATCGTCGATGGCGTGGCCCAGACCACTAAAACCATCAACACCTATATCGACGGTGTGCTCCAGAACACCAAGGTCGACACCGAAGAGGCCGAAAAAAGCATTCAGGCTGCGCTTTCCCGCACCGAAAAGTATATCTCCGAGATCCAGGGGCAGTCTGACAAAGGCATTTTCGGGCTGGTAAAGTCTCTCTTTACTGACATCAAAAACAAAGACGGCAAGGCCATCGCCGGGGATGTGGTAAAGGTCATTTTCGGACAGGTGACGCAAGAGCAGCGAAACACCATTCTGAAATGGGCAGACGATGCAATGACCGCCATCAATGAGCACTACGCGCAGGGCGGCATTCAGGGGGCGCTGCAGAGCATTGCAGACCTCTTCAGCAACGGCATCACCCCGGCAGTCAACGGCTCCACCAAAGAGGTGCAGAGCTTTGCCGCCGCCATGAAGGGCCTTTCCGGCACCGGAGGCTCTGGCGGCATCGTCAGCAGCATCCTCAAGCTGTTCGGCGGCGGTACAAAGGCTGCGGCGGCTGCCGGTGAAGCCGGGGCCGGGCAAGCCATTGCGTCCGCAGCGGGCGGAGCGGCCTCCTTCTTCCCGGAGTGCCTTGCTGTGCTGGCCGTCATCGCAGAGGGCGTTGTGGGCTTCAAGATGGGCCAGAACGCCCGCGCCCGCGAGGATTCTGGCGAAGAGCGCTCTTTGGGAAGCAAGCTTCTCTCCGGCGCGCTTCTGGCGGCCACCGGCCCTATCGGCTGGATCAGCTATTTCTTCGGCAAAAAGTTTGGCAAAAAGTCCTCGTCTTCGCCTGCTGCGGCAGAAAGCGCCTCGTCTGGTGCCATGAGCTATCTGGACATTCAAGACGCCTACTGGTACGGCAACGAGCGGGCTTTTGCGGGCTACGACTACCGCAGCGACCCCTTTACCTACAACCCCAACAACAATTCCGTCCCCAAATATCAGGCAGAGATACAAGCCCAGCTTGCAAAGCTGAGCACCGTAGTGGAGCAGTATCTGCCCGACGTGGCAAATCAGCAGATCGTGTTGGATGACGGCACCATTGTGGGCGCTCTCGCCCCCGGCATGAACGACCAGCTGGGCCATATCCAGATGCTTGCAGAAAGGGGTAACTGAGATGTACGAGATTTTTGCGTATCCCTACGGTGACCCCGAAAACAAGCTGACCGTCTATCAGCCGGGCAACCGACAGGCTGTGGTGCTGTCGCCCAAGCTTACCCGCGAGGTGAGCAAGGGCGGCAGCCTTACTTTTACCATGCTGCGCACCCACCCCTGCTACGAATCCATGCAGAAGATGTCCACCGCTGTGGCGGTGCATCAGGACGGCAAGGAGATATGGCGGGGCCGGGTGCTCAGCCACGAAGCCGACTGGCTCAACCGCCGGGTCATCTACTGCGAGGGAGCTCTCAGCTATTTCAACGACAGCTGCATTACCCCCTTCAACTACGAGGGCAAGCTGAGAGATTTTTTAGAATACCTCATCAAAGCCCACAACTCCCAGATCTCCGGCGGCAATGGCTACGAGGAGCAGACCAGCTACGACAAGATGAAAAAGTTTGAGCTGGGAAGGGTGACTGCCGCCCTCGGCGACCTTGTGGTGAGCTACGGCGACCGCAACCAGTACGGCGTGGGCGAGGACTACGGCAGCACATGGGACATCATCAGCAAAATGGTGCTCAAGACCTACGGCGGCTACGCTTACTGCACCTATAACTCCACCACCGGCATGAACGTGCTCAACTACTGCGACCAGGCATACGAGGCTGACCGGCAGACCGCCCAGAACATCGAATATGGCGTGAATCTGCTGGATTTCACCGAAAAGACCGACACCAACGACCTTTTCACTCGTATCTGGCCGATGGGCAACAAGCACACTGTCGAAGAGACCAAGACCCAATGGAAGTACAAATTCCTCTGGTTTAAGTGGGGCTCGACTACTGTGACGACCGGCACCCACGAAGAGCGCTACGGCATCAACGGCACGAGCCAGAGCGCCGTGGACAAGTACCTCCCGAAGAAGGGCTACAGCTGGAATCGGGAGTACGGATGGATCCAGAACGACGAGGCCGTGAAAAAGTTTGGTGTGGTCTCCAAGATCAGGGAGTTTGACACGGACAGCAGCGACGCCACCTTTGCCGCCGCGGTGCAGGACCTGGAAAAAAACGACCTCATGACCATGAGCTATGAGGTCAAGGCCGTTGACCTTGTGGATGCGGGCTATGATACCGAGCGGCTGACCTTTGCCAGCTTTGCCCATATCATCAGCAAGCCCCACAGCATCGACGTGATCATGCTCTGCACCAAGCTGGTGGAGCCGCTCGACCACCCGGAGAAGAAGGAGTACACCTTTGGCATGACCCGGCGCACCCTCACCGACCGGGCCGTGGCAAATCTGGGCGTGACCAACGAGCTCTCAGAAAAGACGGCATCCACCAGCCGGTATGCAGGTACAACGCAGATAGACACCACGCAGGCGGGCAAAACTGCCAGCGATTTCATCGACTACGCCCCCGCCTCCGGTATGACCGTTGGACACGCCAGCATCACGGCCAACATCCACTTTGGGACGGACGGCCTGACATTCTCCGGCGTGAAAAACGGCAGCGAGCTGCAAAGCTGGTCGGGCTCCACCTTTGCGGCCCAGACCACGAGCACAGACCTCTCCGGCTATGCGGCGGTGCTGCTCACCTACGACGGAGACGCCGCAGCGTGGGCTGCCGCCGGGGGCAGTGGCCGGGCCTTTGCGGTGCTGCCGGTGAACGGCAAAACCTACTCCATCCTCTTCCCCGGCGCTTTGGCCCAGCGGCGGGACGTCACAGCGTCCAAAAGCGGCGTGACCTTTGGCAGCGGATACCGACAGACGGCGGCAGGCGCATGGGTGCAGGATGATACTGCCTGCCGCCCGGAGGCGCTGCAGGGCTTTATGTAAAGGAGCGTGATTTTTATGGGCAAGCTCATGGGGGCAAAAATCGGCTCTCTGCACACCTTGGACGACCTCGGCCTTTACCTGTTGGTTGGCAGCCCGCTCATCTCCGGCGCAGAGCCGGACAAAAAGCTTGTGCAAGTGCCGGGCGGCGATTTTCTGCTCGACCTCACCCGGGCTGTGGACGGCAAAGTACACTACCTCCAGCGCACCATCCGGCTCGACCTTAAATGTAAGGCTCCGCCGGATGAGCGCCGCAAGGTGCAGAGCATCCTCGAAAACGCCTTGCAGGGGCAGTGGCTGCGCTGCGTACTGGACGAGGACCCGGCCAACTTCTGGGTGGGCCTGTGGACAGTGTCGCCCCAGAGCAGAGACCGGCATACCGGCACATTTTCCATCACTGGCACCTGCAATCCCTACAAGTACAATGCCACCGCCTACGCGGGTGCAGACTGGCTGTGGGACGATTTTTATTTTGATGAGGACGTCATCTATGACGAGCCTACGGAGGTAAAGAGCCTGTGAACAAAACTTTTGAAGAAAACATCAACGACATCCGCAAGGCAAAGCGGGGCGTTGAGGTGCGGGAGGCGATGGCCGAGAGCCTTGAGTATGTGGAGGGCTTTGCCTCCACCGCTACCCAAAAGGCAGAGGAGGCCGCAGCCAGCGCCAAAACTGCCGCTGAGGCCAAGGAAGCTGCCGCTTCCTCTGCCCGGACCGCAGGACAGCAGGCAGGCATTGCCACGCAGCAGGCCGAGACTGCCACACAGCAGGCCGAGGCCGCTGAAAGCTCCAAAGCTGCCGCTGCGGAGTCTGCCAAGCGGGCAGAGCAGTTTGCCAAGGAGACCGAGGGCCGGGTCACCACCGACCCCACCCTCACCATCTCGGGCGCTCCCGCAGACGCCAAAGCCACCGGCGACCGCATCAACGCTATCAAAATCGAGACCGACAAGACCCTCACCATCTCCGGCGCTGCTGCGGACGCTGCGGCTGTAGGCAGCATCGTACTGCCCCGGGTGGTGGTGCAGACGGAAGCGGGAAGCACCGTCACCGCAGTCAGCGGGGACAAAAAGGTAACTGGCACGGCCACCGACGGCAGCTTTTCTGCGGCCCTGCCCCACGACGGCGAGTGGGAGGTCACCGCCACGCTCGGCACCGGCGTGGCCACGGAGACAATGCAGGCGGAGTATTGCCGCACCAAGACCCTTACCCTGACCTACTACACCCTGACCGTCACGGTTAAGGCGGGCAGCACCGTCACCGCCCAGTGCGGGGACAAGACCGTCTCCGGCACGGTGCCGGAGAGCGGCAGCATCAAGCTGTATCTGCCCATCGCTGGCACGTGGACGGTAACGGCCACGTTGGGCGACGAGACCGCCGAGGGCAGCTTGGAGGTGAGCGAGTACAAGGACTATCCCCTTGAACTTGCATACACCCACATCTACGGCGCAAGCTGGGACGGCACCAGCACCACCAAGTGGAGCCGCACCGACGAGGCGGCAGACTTTACCGACCCGGTGCCTTACGTCGCGGGCGCAAGCAGCTATGGCAGTCCCTTTGACAACTTACAGCCCTGGGCGGGCATGGTAAAGAGCGAGCGCACCGGCGGCACGATGGTCAGCATCCCGAAATTTTGGTACAAGCTGACCCAAAACGGCAGGGGCATGAGCATTCAGATCGCCGACCGCGCGGTGGAGGGCTACAGCGTCAGCCCCGCCCACATGGACAGAGGCGACGGTCACGGTGAGCGGGACGTGGTGTACATCGGCAGATACCACTGCAACGGCACCTATAAGAGCGGCACCGGCAGCCCCAGGGCGAACATGACCCGCTCTTCGGCCCGCTCCGGCATCCACAATCTCGGCTCGACCATCTGGCAGAGCGATTTTGCCATGCGGTTTACTGTCTGGCTGCTCTATATCGTCGAATTTTGCGACTGGAACAGTCAGGCGAAAATCGGCTATGGATGCGGCAACGACAGCTCTCTGCAGCCGATGGGCTACACCGACAGTATGCCGTACCACACCGGTACGACCCAGAGCAGCCGCACCACCTACGGCTGCGGCACCCAGTACCGCAACATCGAGGGATTGTGGGATAATTGTTATGACTGGTGCGATGGCTGCTACTACAACAGCAATGGCCTGAACATCATCCTGAACCCCTCCAAGTTCAGCGACAGCAGCGGCGGCACGGCGGTCGGCGTTCCGTCCAATGGCTGGCCGTCCGCATTCAGGGTCAAGGCAAACGGCGACTTCCCGGTGTTTATCCCCACATCCGCGTCCGGTAGTGACGCAACGTACTCGTGCGATAGCTGGAACTTCAGCTCGTCGTACCCGTGCCTCTGCGTCGGTGGTGGCTATAGCCACGACTCCTACTATGGTTTGTTCTACGTCAGCTGCAACAGCGCGTCGAACTATTACGGGAACATCGGCTGCCGCCTCCAGGAACTCCCCAACGGGGGAGTCTGAGGGGGCCGCAGCCCCCTCAGATAACCGCGCCGTAAGGCGCTGAACTTTATAAGGGACTGTCTGTGCATTGCCGGTGTTTTTTTTGTTCTCAGGCCTCGTGCGATAACTGGAACTTCAGCTCGTCGAACCCGTGCCTCTACGTCGGTGGTAACTATAGCCACAACTCCAACTATGGTTTGTTCTACGTCAACTACAACAGCGCGTCGAACTATAACGGGAACATCGGCTGCCGCTTCCTTTTTTGATATTTCCAATCTCACATATCCTTGGCACAGACAGCCGCACACCTCATGGTGAAGATAGGCGTTTTGGGAGCGGGCTAGTACACCCCGCAAGGGGCGCTGGAACGTCCGTACAGCTAAAAGGAGGGTATCCCAATGAAGAGAGCTGGAAAGCTCTTTGATACGTTAATCTCAGATGATAATTTGTTGCGAGCCATCGACGAAGTGAACCGCACCCACCACTGGAATCGAGGCCACAAGCCCAACACCTGTACGGCGTGGGTGGAGGAGACCAAGGCGCAGCGGGTGGAAGACCTGCGGCGAATACTCGTCGGCGGTTTTGAGCCGAAAAAGCCCCATGTCAGCCAGCGATGGGACGCCAATGCCCGGAAATGGCGCACCATCAGCGAACCGGCCCAGTGGCCCGACCAGTACGTCCACCACGCCCTCATCCAGGTCTTGCAGCCCAGGATGATGCGGGGAATGGATTTTTACTGCTGCGGCTCCATCCGGGAGCGCGGGCCGCACCGGGAAAAGAACGCCATCCAGCGATGGATGAAGTACGACCGCAAGGGGATGAAGTACGAGTTTTGTGGCGACATCCGCCACTTTTACGACAGCCTGACCCCGGAAGTCGTCATGGCCCGGATGCGGCAGCTCTACAAGGACTGCCGTGTCCTCGACCTCATCCGGCGCATCATCCGGGACGGCGTAAAGCTGGGGACGTACACTTCCCAGTGGTTCGCCAACGCCGTCTTACAGCCCCTTGACCGGCTCATCCGGGAGAGCGGCTATTGCAAACACTACGCCCGGTACATGGACAACATGACGGCATTCGGTCCCAACAAACGCAAGCTGCGGAAGCTCCGCTTACTGGTCGAAGACTGGCTTGACGCCCACGGCCTGCAGCTCAAGGGCGACTGGCAGGTGTTCCCGGTGGCAAAACCGCAGCGCAAAGAGCCGCTGCTCCCGCCCCGGCGTGGCTATGAGCGCACCAAAGGCCGCCTGCCGGATGCCGTAGGCTATCGCTACGGCAGAGGGTACACCATTCCCCGCAAGCGGAATCTGCTGCACATCAAGCGGGCGCTGGCGCGGTATCGCAAGCGCAGGAGGCAGGGGAGGCCCATCACGCCCAGAGCGGCAGCAAGTCTGCTCTCGCGCCTCGGACAGCTCCGGCACTGCAACAATTATCATCTCTATCAATGGCTGTTTCGGGGAGAGCGGGTCGTCCGCGACCTGAAGCACGTCGTCCGAGAGCATCGGAGAAAGGAGAACCTGACGTGGACTATGTTTTTGGCACAGAGGGCGGCGCTGAAGTCCTCAAGACCATCGGCGACGCTCACACCGGTCTGACCGGCTACCACCAGCTTGAGCGGGAGTATCCCGACCAGACCATCACCGACAGTTTCCGGGTCATCCGCAAGCTGCGCAGCGCGGAGGACGCGGAGGGGCGCTGCTATGACTGGTACGAGATCGACCGCCACTACCGGATGACCGACAAGACCGGACCCGTGGCGGAGCAGCTGGCAAAGACTGCCGCAGAGATGGAGGACGCCCTGTGCGAGCAGGATATGGAATCACAGGAGCGGCTGGCGACTATCGAGGACTCGCTGTGCGAGCTGGA
>ERZ791810.425-NODE-425-length-44813-cov-12.805554_pt1 | contig 44813 bp, 34 predicted proteins | sample MGYA00510304_ERZ791810 | MGnify/ENA primary metagenome ERZ791810 (study PRJEB30046, sample SAMN00791967) | human gut metagenome | study: EMG produced TPA metagenomics assembly of the A metagenome-wide association study of gut microbiota in type 2... | reverse complement strand
ATAAGAATATTTTTATTGAACATTTTGCTCATTTCAAAAACAACACGTATCTTTGTGCACATTAAACGAACGTCTAAAAAACACTTTTCCCTATTCCATAATCCCTCTCATCATTAGCGCTAATTCGTACTTCTGATTAGCATTACAGCCTATTTATCAACACACTAAACTGATTATGAAAAAGAGATTTACCGCCAAAGGGAAATAACCTATTGCGTGCGGCACAGGTGAAAGAAAAAAAAGGAAAACAGGAAGTTAACATCAAGAGCGGTAGGATGTTAACAAAACAGGTGTAAAGAAGTTAACTAAGTAGGCATCTGAAAGTTAACTTCTTGCATCTATGAAGTTAACTACTGCAAAGTCATGCCCAGCAACTCCTCCAATGTACCGTTAAAGACATTCAGATCGACTTCTTCATTGATACCGGGAACATTGCCTACATCGGTATGTTGCCAAAAATGCCATTTACCCTCGTACTTTACCGAATCAACGTAATAATGGGCTATCCAGTAAGGATAAGAGTTGAAAATAGAATCGTTGAGATAACGTTTCTTGAATTTATAGGAAGTGTAAAGAATCGGCTTTACGCCATAATGCGCCTCTACCCTGTCAAGCCACGTCTTAACAGCGGTTTTCAGTTCCTGCGGTGACTTTTTCCCCGTAGTTTCCACATCAAGAACAGGTGGAAGATCACCTTTTGAGAGCTGCACGGTACGAATGAAGAAATCAGCTTGTTTGTGCGCATCCGTCTTAGGCAGGAAGTAATGATAAGCGCCTCGGATAAAGCCATGTTTCCGTGCCTGACCGAAGTTCTCGGTAAAAGTTTCATCACCGTGGTCACCGCCCTCGGTAGCTTTCATAAAAATAAAGTGTATGGGAAATTTCGCCTCCTTATTATGAAGAAGCATATCCCAGTCTATAATGCCTTGATAGTGGGAAATATCAATACCATGCACCTCGTAACTGCAAGGCATACATACTCCATAACCTTTCAGTCCGTAACAAGGTTTCCAGCGATAAGCATAGGGACGGATAAAGAACCAATAAAATCCAACAGAAAACACCGCAATAATGCCAAACGCCAACAAATTGCGCAACCATATAGGCATGGTGCGGGACGACACCTGTTTCTTTTTCCGGGAGGAAGAAGTGCCGCGAGAAGCAGGCTTACGACGGGAGACAGGTTTGCGGCGAGCCACAGTATCGGTTTTAGCAGGCATATGCGTGTGGTATAAAATTCAGGCACGGATTTCACGGATTTCACGGAAAAAGAATAAAATATAATCCGTGAAATCCGTGTAATCCGTGCCTGAAAAATCAATATCAGGTTCTTAAGGAACTTCAATTATTTACCTTGTTCCAGTTGCAAAGTTTTGGTAGGCTGGTCACAAACTTCCGTAGGACCGAAGTACTGGATAGGACCCGGATAAACGTAGTCTGTTTCTACAGCCCAACGGTCGCGCTGAGCGGCGAATGACTTGAAAGGAGCGCCATCCAGCTTCACCAGAGCTTTCTGGATTACCGGCTTCATTTCACCATGACGGCGTTCCATGTTCATCATCATTGTGATGGGCACACCGCCTGCAATCCATTCTTCGGCAGGAGCGGTAGTGTTGCGTACGGAAGACATATAACCGGTCTTGCCGTTAGCAATCAGCGCAGATGCCGTATAACCCAAAGAGTAGCAATAATCGGCATCGAAGTTAGACGGAGCGGCGCAACGTCCTTCATAGCCGAAGAAGTGATGCTGTGCAGCGAACTTGCCTACGAATTTGCCTTCTTCTTTCCACTGAGCCAATTTAACAGCAACCATTTCGGACAACAGTTTCTCTGTCTCGATGAGAGATACCTGTACATTTCCGTGCGGGTCACGATCCAATGTCAACTGGCGTGCAACACCTTCGGGAAGGCTTGCATAGATAGCGGCATTTTCCGGAGAAAGTTTGCGGACGATATAGTCACGTTGGTGTGATTTCTTAATCTGAGAAAATTCTTCCGCATTGGCAGCCAAGAAGTCATTCAGTTCGGCAATAAGACGTTTCATAGCCGGGATGAACTCAACCAAACCTTCGGGGATAAGAACAGTACCGAAGTTACGGCCTTGGGCGGCACGGTTGGCTACCACTTGGGCGATGTAAGTTACAATATCATCCAAAGACATATCTTTAGCTTCAACTTCTTCTGAAACAATACAGATATTAGGTTGTACCTGCAATGCGCATTCCAAAGCGATATGAGAAGCGGAGCGTCCCATCAGCTTGATGAAGTGCCAGTATTTACGTGCAGAGTTACAGTCACGCTGGATATTACCGATTACTTCAGAATAAGTCTTACAAGCTGTATCGAATCCGAAAGAAGTCTCGATCATTTCATTCTTCAAGTCGCCGTCGATAGTTTTCGGGCAACCGATAACCTGTACGCCATAGTTCTTGGCTGCATAATACTCTGCCAATACGCAGGCATTTGTATTAGAGTCATCACCGCCGATGATAACCAGTGCCTTGATGTCCAGCTCTTTCAGAATTTCCAGACCTTTCTCAAATTGGTCTTCTTTTTCCAACTTAGTACGACCGGAACCGATAATGTCGAAACCGCCGGTATTGCGGTACTCGTCAATGATGTCGGCAGTCAGTTCCATGTAGTTATGATCTACCAAGCCACCGGGGCCGAGGATGAAACCATACAGTTTGCTGTCTTTGTTCAACTTCTTAATGCCGTCGAAGATACCGGAAATTACATTGTGACCGCCGGGAGCCTGACCACCCGAAAGGATAACACCCACGTTCATAGCGGGGAAGTTAGTTACCTCATCAGTAGCTTCGAATTTAATCAAAGGCATTCCATAGGTGTTGGGGAACAATTTCTTGATATCTTCCTGATCGGCTACCGACTGAGTAGCTGCACCAGCCACTGCTTTCACAGTACCTCTCAGCGCTTTCGGAAGTTTGGGCTGATAGGCAGCCCTTGCAATTTGCAATGCACTTTTAGTCATTTCTCTTAATTATTTAAAGGTGTTAATAAAGTTCCGTTTAAAAGCGTCGCAAATTTCGCTCTTTTTTCTGAAATATGAAAGCCTGTGAACGAAATAATATAACTAATTAGCAATCTGCCAACCTCCTCCCAGAGCTTTATAAACATTTACTACCGCTATCAGTTCGTCGCGAATAGCATTGCTGACACCGATTTGGGCATCGAAATACCCGCGTTGGGCATCGAGAACATCCATATAATTAATGACACCGTTAATATATTGCAACTGCGCCAAATCAACGTACGTCTTGGCAGAACGTTCCAACTTGAGACGCAACTGGTACACTTCCTTTATTTTATTGAAATCCACTATCGCATTCTTGGCTTCCTTGAAAGCATTCAGCACCGTTTTCTCATAGCTATGCACTTCGGCTTCAAACGAAGCTTTCTGCGCTTTCAAGGCGGACCGGTTCTTTCCCCAGTTGAAAAGCGGAGTCAGCACCGCACCGTTCAACAATGAATAAGGAGATTGAAGAAAATTGGACAGTACATCACTCTCCAACCCGAACTGCCCGGTAAGCGACAGACGGGGAAACATATTGGTATAAGCTACCTTTACACGGGCATGTTCCGCTATGAGCTGCTGTTCTGCAGCACGAATATCGGGGCGACGTTCCAATAAACCGGACGGTAACCCTACAGGTAAAGATTCCGGCACATCCAATTCCTGCAAGAAGCGGCTACGTTCGATACGGGTAGGAAACTCCCCGGCAAGAAAGGCTATATCATTCTCCTTTATAGAAATTTTGCGTTCCAAGTCCGGAACAAGCGTAGCGGTACGTGCCAGCTCCACTTGTGCCTGCTGGTAGGAAGTCTCCGAGGTAAGTCCGCCTTCAAAACGGATTCTTGCAAGACGTACGCCTTCTTCACGGGCCTTTTGGGTCTGACGGACAATTTCCAATTCGGTATCAAGCGCCACCAATTCGTAATACGCCTGCGCCACTTCGGAAACAATCGTCATACGCAGGGCACGCCGGGCTTCCACACTTTGCAGATAATCGGCAACGGCAGCTACTTTCTTCCAACGCAGATTTCCCCAAAGGTCAAGCTCCCATGACAAGAGGGCTTTTGCCTCATAGCCGTTTCCTGCATCACGGTTATGGCCGCCATAATTTTCAACCTCGCGTTCCGCTTTTATTGTTCCATTCAACTGAGGCAACAAATTGGCTACACTGATGCGTTTCTGCGCTGCCATTTCCTTTACACGGGCCGCAGCAATGAGCATATCTTTATTGTATTCCAATGCACGGGCTATCAGGCTGCGTAAAGTATGATCGGTATAAACCGCCTGCCATTGCTCATCGGCAATGCTGACACTGTCCTGCTGTTGCGCCAGACTATCGGGCAATGCCATTTCGGGACGGACATAACTCTTGCCTACCTTACAAGATGCAAAAAGAACCGAGGTGAGCAACAGAAGTATATATATTTTTTTTCTTTTCATAAGTTTGTAATCAGAATTCGTTTACAATATTATCATCAGTCTTTCTTGATTTTGTGCTGTACTTTCGCCTTTGCCTTATAAATCAGGACAAAGAAGAACGGTACAAGTACAATGCCGAATACAATGGCAAAGATCATTCCGAAGAAAACTCCCGTACCGATTGCCTGACGGCTTGCAGAACCCGGCCCGCTTGCAAGCACCATAGGAAGCATACCCAGTACGAAGGCAAGGGAGGTCATCAAAATAGGACGGAAACGAAGTTGGGCGGCATGAATGGCCGACTGTACCAAGTCTCCCCCGTTATCTACCTGCACTTTGGCAAACTCTACGATAAGGATGGCATTCTTCGCCGCAAGTCCCACAAGCATTACCAAACCTATCTGGAAGTAGATATCATTCTCCAAACCACAAACGGCAACACCTAAATAAGCTCCTAAAGCCGCTACAGGCAAGGAAAGCAATACTGCGATGGGCACTGTCCAGCTTTCATATTGCGCAGCCAAAAAGAGGAACACGAAAAGGAACACCAATGTCAGCACCAATCCGGTTTGACCGCCTGCCTTCTTTTCCTGATAGGAAAGTCCGCTCCACTCAATACCTATATTGTCCGGCAAATGGTCGCGCGCTATCTGTTCCATAATCTCCATAGCCTGACCGGAGCTGTAACCTTGTGCAGCCGAACCGCGAATAACGGCAGTGGTAAACATATTGAAACGTTTGATACTACCCGGTCCAGTGGTATAGGATGCATTACCCAATGAGGTCAACGGAACCATTGCACCGTTGGCAGCTTTTACAAAGAACAGATTAATGTTCTCTTTGTGCTCACGATACGGAGCTTCCGCTTGGATATACACTTTATATATACGGTTGAACATATTGAAGTCGTTCACATATACGGAACCTGTATAGGCTTTCATCGTAGAGAACACATCCGCCAACGGCACACCCAGCATCTTCACCTTGTCACGGTCTACATCAAAATAGAGTTGCGGGATTTCGGATTGCAAAGAAGACGAAAGCCCCGTCAGTTCCTTATGCTTCCGGGCATAGTACATCAAAGTATCCGCTGCCTGTACCAAGTTGTCAAAGGTAGCCTCGCCCCGCGCTTCAAGTTGCATTTCAAAACCGCCGGATGTTCCCAATCCCGGAATCACAGGCGGAGTGGAGAGATAGACTTTACATTCGGGATATTCTGTCAAGTCCTTTTCCACTTTCTCCATTATTTCGTTAATGGTAGTGTTCTTGCGGTCTTCCCAAGGCTTCAAGATAACAGTGAGTTCACTGCGTGCCTGATTGCTTCCTACACGCGGACTGCTACCCGTTACATTCTGCACATAAGCCACATACGGGTTCTGTTCCAAATACTTCACCGCACGATCGGTCACCACGCGAGTGCGTTCCAGTGTAGCGCCCTCCGGCAGTTCCAGTTCTACTTTAAAATAGCCTTGGTCTTCGGCCGGCAAGAAGCTGGTAGGTATCAGACGGTGAATAATGAAAATAGCAATCAGTACCATACCGAATGTACTCATCAAGCGTCTGGGATGCTTGATGACGCGACTGATAACACCGACATACTTATGGTTGCTGATATTCAGCCATTCATTAATCTTGCGGAACACAATATTCTTTTTCTTTCCGCTACCGGGCTTCAGGATAAGCGAGCACATCACAGGGCTAAGCGTCAACGCCACAACCGTAGAGAGTAATACGGATACCGCAATAGTAATGGTAAACTGGCGATATAACTGTCCGGTGATGCCGCTTAGGAAACTTACCGGAACAAATACGGCACAGAGTACCAACGAGGTAGCGATCAAAGCGCCTGTCAAACCGCTCATAGCTTTCTTGGTTGCCTCATAAGGTGAAAGTTTTTCCGTCTCCATTAAATGTTCTACATTCTCCACCACCACAATGGCATCATCCACCACAATACCGATAGCGAGAATCAATCCCAACAAAGTCAAGATGTTCAACGAGAAGCCGAAAATCAGCATGAAGCCGAAAGTACCTATCAAGGATATGGGCACTGCGACAACAGGAATTAAAGTTGCGCGCCAACTTTGCAGCGAAAGGAACACCACCAATACCACCAGAACCAATGCCTCGAACAATGTTTTATATACCTCGTGAATAGACTCCGAAATATAGGTAGTCATATCAAACGGTATCTCGTAGCTCATTCCTTCAGGAAAGTTCGCACTGATTTCTTCCATTGCCTTCTTCACATTGTCCGCCACTTCCATAGCATTAGCTCCCGGAAGCATATAGATACCGAGAACGGCTGCATTTTCGCCATTGATGCCGCTTTCCGTACTGTACGAAGAGGCTTCGAGCGATACACGCGCCACATCGCGGAGACGGATAATAGACCCGTTGGCATTGGCACGGACTACAATATCCTCAAATTGCTTTACGGAACTCAGACGGCCTTGTGTTGTAATAGGAATAGTAATGTCCAAACCTTGCACCGGTTGTTGTCCCAATACACCGGCAGCCGACTCGCGGTTCTGATCCTTCAATGCGTTCTGCAAATCCTGCACAGTCAAACCGAAGTTCGCCAGCTTGTCCGGCATAGCCCAAATCTGCATGGCATAGTAACGGCTACCGATATTGGACACACGTCCCACACCGGGAATACGACGCAAGAGGTCGAGCACGTTGATGGTAGCAAAGTTACTCAAATAGATTTCATCGAACTTCGGGTCACTGGAAGTCAAACAGATAGTCATTAACTGGCTGGGGGCTTGCTTCTCCACCGAAATACCGTTTTGGATAACTTCGGCAGGCAGGCGGTTTTCCGCCAGCTTCACACGGTTCTGAATTTCTACGGCAGCCAAATCGGGGTCGGCAGACACATCAAAAGTCACCGTTGCCGAGAAACCGCCGGAGTTTGAACTGTTGGACTCCATATACAACATACCCGGAGTACCGTTTATTTCCTGTTCGATAGGAGTTGCCACCGCTTGCGATACGGTCAGCGCACTTGCTCCCGGATAGGAGGCGCTGATTTTCACAACAGGAGGCGTTATCTGCGGATATTGATCCACCGGAAGCATCGTCAGACCGATGATACCGACAATCACAATCACAATCGATATCACCGCCGAGAATACCGGGCGGTCTATAAAGAAAGTCACTTTCATACTGTCATTACTTTGAGAGATTGTTATCCTGTGATTTATTCTCGAAAACGGCCTGCGCACGTACTTTCATACCCGGAGTGAGCTTGTGGAAACCTTCTGTCACTACCTGCTCGCCTGCCACCAGTCCGCGTTCAACAACCATGTTGTTGCCAAACTCCGGTCCTAATTCGATGAAACGTTTCTCAACCGTAGAGTCGCGGCGCATTACATAAATATAAGCTCCGCCCTTTTCAATGGTAACCGCCTTTTGAGGAACCGCTACCGCACCCTCGCGTACATCCAGCAACAGTTTCACTTTCGTAAACTGCCCCGGCAATAATACCCTGTTCGGATTGGGCATCTCGGCACGGACGGAGAATGTACCAGTCTGCGGATCAACCTGCGGTTCGGCAAAATCTACATAACCTTTATAAGGATAGACAGTGTTATCTGCCAAAGTAATCGTAATATTGGGCTGCCAAGAACGGGTAGAGTCCTGACGGCCTATTTCGATATTACGTTCCTTGCTTTTAAGGTAATCCAATGCAGTCATACTGAAATCCACCAGCACCGTATCGCTCTTCACTACAGTGGCAAGCAAAGATTTGGCTCCCGGTCCCACCAGTGTTCCCAAGTCTACATTCCTTTCACTGATATGTCCCGACAGGGGGGAACGTACAATGGTATAACCCAATTCCAGTTCCGCCTGATCCAAATCGGCTTGGCTCATGGAAACAGAAGCCTCGGCAGTTTCATAAGCTGCCTGTGCATTATCCAAATCCAACTGGCTGGCGGCATTCTGCGCATACAAAGGCCGAATACGTTCCAAGTCACGCTTGGCTTTCAACGCTTGCGCCTCGTCTTTCTTCAACTGTGCACGAGCCTTATCAGCCTTTGCACGATACTGGTCCTGATTGATGACAAACAAGACTTGATTCTTGGTTACATATTTACCTTCGGCGAAAAGCATACTTTCCAAATAACCCTCCACGCGTGCACGTACTTCCACAAACTGCTGCGCACGAATACGGCCTACATATTCACCGAAAATTTCCACATCACCCACTTCGGCAGGCTCCACAATTACAGTGGGAGCCTCCGGCTGAACTTTTTTCGGCCAAGTCAATATCAGATAACCGGCAAGCAGCACCGCCATACAGGCTATCATCATTATTACCCTTTTTTTTCTCAGCTTTAATTCTCTTTTCGTAAAAAATAGTCTCATGCTTGTTTGTTTATTAAAATTAACCCTGTTTCTTTTATTCAAAGCAAACGCAATGCCAAAAGCCGGCAAGGGGCTATCTTTGTTATATAATAGTTTAATTATCAGCTGTAAACGCATATATAAGGTACTCATACCCTATTTATATTCCACACTTGGATTGTAGAAAATCTCCACAAATGTAGAATTATTCCACGAACCGTCTCTCATTAAAAACACATAAAATCCCATTTTTCCTCTCCACTCATTGAGAAAAACACTATCTTTACCGAAAATAATTCAATTTATTCACATAAAAAGTAAAGATTATGGCAAGTAGAAGAGTATTGAAAAAGAACGTCAACTATATTACCGGTGAGTTATTCGCCGAATGTCTGATGAGCAGCCTGTACGTGCCCGGAACAGACAAAAAGAAAGCCGATGAGCTAATGGGCAAGATTCTGAAAATACAAGATGAATTCATCAGCCGCATCAGCCACACCGAACCGGGAAATGTAAAAGGTTACTACAAGAAATTCCGTTCTGATTTTAACGCAAAAGTGGACGAAGTTATCGAAGCTATCGGCAAACTTAAATAATAAGAATGAAGAAAAGACTATATAGTTTTATCTATTATCGCCTGTTAGGCTGGAAAACAAATGTAACAGTGCCCAACTATGACAAATGTGTCATCTGTGCAGCACCGCATACATCCAACTGGGATTTATTTATCGGTAAACTGTTTTATGGCGCCATCGGACGGAAAACCAGCTTTATGATGAAGAAAGAGTGGTTTTTCTTCCCGTTGGGTTTGATATTCAAAGCTGTGGGCGGTATACCGGTAGACCGGAACCGCAAAACTTCCTTAGTGGACCAAATGGCACACAAATTTGCCGAAAGCAAACAGTTCCATTTAGCCATCACTCCGGAAGGAACACGTAAGCCCAATCCTAACTGGAAAAAGGGATTTTACTTCATCGCCCGGCAAGCACAAGTCCCTATCATGCTAATCGGTATAGATTATCCTTCCAAGACCATAACCTCCACCAAAGCAATAATGCCGACGGGAGATTTTGAAAAGGATATGCATGAGATAAAACTCTATTTCAAGGACTTTCATGGAAAGGTACCTGAAAATTTCTCAATCGGAACGATTTAAAAGAACGGTTGGCAACAACCGCTTGTCAAAATGAACCAACTACGTGTCAGTATCTTGCAAACGGATATTGCTTGGGAAAATAAACAAGACAATCTCCGTCGTCTTCGCGAAAAGCTGGAAACACTTCGCGGAGCGGCGGAGATTGTTGTTTTGCCGGAAACTTTTTCTACCGGCTTCAGCATGAACACCGATAAACTGGCGGAACCGGTAACAGGCGATACCATTACTACCTTGCGCCAATGGGCTTCGGAGTACCGGATAGCCATCGCCGGAAGCCACATTTCCCGCGAACGCCACGCCTACTACAACCGCGCCTTTTTCATCACTCCCGAAGGAGAGACCTACTTCTACGACAAACGGCATCTGTTCCGTATGGGCAGCGAAACGGAACATTTCACGGCAGGCAGTCGTCGTACCATAATCCCGTATCAGGGTTGGAACATACTGTTGCTCGTGTGCTACGACCTTCGTTTCCCGGTGTGGAGCCGGAATGTAAACAATGAATACGATTTGGTAATTTACGTTGCCAACTGGCCCGTACCCCGACGAAAAGTCTGGGATGTACTTTTGCAGGCACGCGCTCTGGAAAACATCTGTTATGTCTGCGGAGTTAACCGCGTCGGTACGGACGGCAATCAATTCCCCTACAACGGCGGCAGCGCCATCTACTCCTACAAAGGTGAACTGATGGCTCAAGTTCCCGACAATGAAGAAGGAACTGCCACCGCCACCCTTGAACTTCCCGCACTGCAAGGATTCAGGAGTAAATTTCCCGCATGGAAAGATGCGGATTCTTTCATTATCGTTTCAGATAATAATTCACGGTAGTCACTACGCGTATACTTTTAATATAAGGTGTATTGGCATCTCTGTCCGATATGGAAAATTGTCCCTGCGAGGCATTCCGTATCTTTCCCAGACTGCTGTCCGAGTCTTTTGCAAACTTCTCGGCAGCTGCACGGGCATTCTTCGTGGCTTCTTCTATCATTTGCGGTTTCACGTCGTTCAAGCCTGTAAACTCATACACTACGTTATAGCGATAATCACCTCCGCTAATGGCAATGCCCTGTTTCAGCAGTTCGGCTTGCTCCGACATCAGCTTCCGCACTTTATCCACATCCTTTGAAGTAACCGTAATGACCGATGTGGCATTATACCGATAAACTATATCGCGGTTTCCGTAGCGTTCGGCCTGCATATCTATCACCTCCGGAGGGGCGATACTGATTTCTTCTTTCGCGATGCCGTTGCTTTCCAGGAACTTCACAATAGCCTTATTCTTCTGTTCCATATTGGCATAGAGCAAAGACGGGTCATTCCCGATGTCCTTGTACATCAAAGGCCATATCACCTTATCAGCGGGAACTTCCATTTCTGCCAGCCCCTTTACACTGACAATACGTTCTTTGTCTATAAAGTCGTTTATACCCCATTTTATTACCACTCCCAGCAAAACCATACCGAGGGCAATAATAGCTGCTTCTACTTTCCATGTTTTCATAATCAATAGTTTTATAAGTTTATTATAGGTAAAACAAAATAACGAAATTAAAGTTCCCGCCTACCATCATCCTGATTAAAAGATATTAAATAGGTATTTCTTTAAATATTACGCATCAAATTTTAGAGTATTTAATGAAAATACCTAAACGTATAAGCGCATCTTACCCAAAAAGTAGTTATTTTTGTCCTTTGAAACGATGTCTAACGACTGACACAATTTATTTATTAACACTAACCCCTAAATCCTATGTTGACTCAACTTATCAACGCACGTATCTTGACCCCGCAAGGATGGCTCAAGGACGGTTCCGTACTTATCAGGGACGGAAAAATTCTAGAAGTAACCAATTGTGATCTCGCCGTTATCGGAGCACAACTGATTGATGTGAAAGGAATGCATGTATTGCCCGGAGGCGTAGAGATCCATGCGCATGGCGGCGGAGGACGCGATTTTATGGAATGTACAGAGGATGCTTTCCGCGGTGCCGTCCAAACCCACATGAAATATGGAACCACCAGCATATTCCCCACCCTGTCCTCATCTACCGTACCGATGATTGAACAAGCGGCGGAGACTTGTACAAGGATGATGGCGGAAAAAGACAGCCCGATATTGGGTCTGCACCTTGAGGGTCATTATCTCAATATGGCAATGGCAGGCGGACAAATGCCCGAAAACATCAAAAATCCGGATCCCAATGAATATATCCCTATTGTAGAAAACTGGCACTGCATCAAACGCTGGGATGCCGCTCCCGAATTGCCCGGAGCCATGCAGTTCGGTAAATACATCACCGGAAAAGGCATCTTGGCTTCGGTAGCCCATACCCAAGCCGAATTTGAAGATATACGCACCGCCTATGAAGCCGGATATACACATGCCACACACTTCTACAACGCAATGCCCGGATTCCACAAACGCCGTGAATATAAATACGAAGGAACTGTGGAGAGCATTTACCTCATGGACGATATGACAGTGGAAGTAGTGGCCGACGGAATTCACGTACCGCCCACAATCCTGCGTCTGGTCTACAAGATAAAAGGCGTGGAACGGATGTGCGCCATCACCGACGCCCTGGCATGTGCCGCAAGTGACAGCAAAGAGGCCTTCGACCCTCGTGTCATCATTGAAGACGGCGTATGCAAGCTGGCAGACCACTCCGCCCTTGCCGGCAGTGTGGCAACCATGGACCGCCTGATACGCACAATGGTACAGAAAGCTGACATACCTTTGGCAGACGCCGTGCGTATGGTGTCCGAAACACCGGCACGCATCATGGGTGTATATGACCGCAAGGGATCGCTCCAGAAGGAAAAAGACGCTGATATTATCGTTATGGACGAAGAATTAAAGATAAGAGCAGTATGGGCAATGGGTAAATTAGTACCTGAAACCAATACTTTATCATAAAATTTATCTCAACATAATGCGAATGAACTTTGTTTTTCGTATTTTTGTTAAGTTTTGAATAAGCGAACAGCTTTAATCATTTTATTAATAACCAAATTATTGTATGAAAACCAATCTTAGTTCTCAAATTACTCTAAACAGAGTATCCCCCAGGTACTACAGACCTGAGAACGCTTTCGAACGGTCGGTACTGACACGTCTCGAAAAAATTCCGACAGACATTTATGAGTCTCCCGAAGAAGGAGCCAACCAAATTGCGTTGGACATTGCACAAGTGATTCGTGACAAGCAGAAAGCCGGACGCTTCTGCGTTCTTGCCTTGGCAGGCGGTAACTCTCCGCGCAATGTATATTCGGCCCTTGTACGTATGCATAAAGAAGAAGGACTGAGTTTCCGCAATGTAGTGGTATTCAACCTGTATGAGTACTATCCTCTGGCATCGGACGCGGTCAACAGCAACCTCAACGCCTTGAAGGAAATGCTCCTCGACCACGTGGATATTGATATGCAGAACGTGTTCAGCCCCAACGGTACTATTGCCAAAGATACCATTTTCGAATACTGCCGCTTGTACGAGCAACGTATCGAAAGCTTTGGCGGAATTGACATAGCCGTATTGGGTATCGGACGTGTCGGCAACATCGGGTTCAACGAACCGGGTTCACGCCTGAACTCCACCACCCGTCTGATTTTGTTGGACAGCGACTCGCGCAACGAAGCATCCAAGACGTTCGGTACTATTGAAAATACCCCGATAAGCTCCATCACTATGGGTGTGGCTACGATTCTCTCCGCCAAGAAAGTATATCTGCTGGCATGGGGTGAAGAAAAAGCCAAAATGGTGAAAGAATGTGTGGAAGGCAATGTTACGGATACCATTCCCGCATCTTACCTGCAAACGCACAACAATGCCCATATTGCTATCGACCTTTCGGCTGCCGCCAACCTGACACGTATCCAACGTCCCTGGCTGGTGACTTCCTGCGAATGGAACGACAAGCTGATTCGCAGCGCCATTGTCTGGTTGTGCCAACTGACCGGGAAACCGATTCTGAAGCTGACCAATAAAGACTACAACGAAAACGGTCTGAGCGAATTGCTTGCCCTTTACGGTTCTGCATACAACGTAAATATCAAGATTTTCAATGACCTGCAGCACACCATCACCGGTTGGCCGGGCGGCAAGCCGAACGCAGACGACACCTATCGTCCCGAACGTGCGAAACCGTACCCCAAGCGTATCATCGTATTCTCTCCGCATCCGGATGATGATGTTATATCCATGGGGGGCACTATCCGTCGTCTGGTAGAACAGAAACACGACGTGCATGTGGCATATGAGACTTCCGGCAACATTGCCGTAGGCGATGAAGAAGTAATCCGCTTCCTGCACTTCATCAACGGTTTCAACCAACTCTTCAACAACAGTGAAGACCAGGTTATCAACGAGAAATACACGGAAATCCGCAACTACTTGAAAGATAAGAAAGACGGTGACATGGACACTCGCGACATCCTGACCATCAAAGGTCTGATACGTCGCGGCGAAGCACGTACCGCTTGTACATACAACAACATTCCGTTGGATCACTGCCACTTCCTCGACCTGCCGTTCTACGAAACAGGTAAGATTCAGAAGAACCCTATCAGCGAAGCCGATGTGGAAATCGTACGTAACCTGTTGCGCGAAGTGAAACCTCACCAAATCTTTGTAGCCGGCGACCTTGCCGACCCGCACGGCACACACCGTGTTTGTACGGATGCCGTATTTGCAGCCATCGACCTTGAAAAGGAAGAGGGCGCCAAATGGCTGAAAGACTGCCGCATCTGGATGTATCGCGGCGCATGGGCAGAATGGGAAATTGAAAACATTGAAATGGCAGTGCCTATCAGCCCGGAAGAATTGCGTGCCAAACGTAACTCTATCCTGAAACACCAAAGCCAGATGGAGAGCGCACCGTTCCTCGGCAACGACGAACGCCTGTTCTGGCAGCGCAGCGAGGACCGCAACCGTGGTACAGCCGCACTGTACGACAGTCTGGGACTTGCATCTTACGAGGCAATGGAAGCTTTCGTAGAATACATTCCGCTGTAAATGTTTACTAAATAGCAATAAGAGAGGGTTGTGTCAAAATGTAAAAGCTAATGATAGGACTTTTGCATTTCGACATAACCCTCTCTTTTTTGTGTACTTTCGTACGGCAAGGGCGGGCACACCCGATGAATACGCAAATAATAACAAGAATCTTGATAAATAATCTGCGGAAATATGCATTATCTGTGGTGAAAAACTTATCTTTGCTTCTACAGAAAATATAGATTATCAAACATTAATCATTAAAACATTAACGCCATGTATACCATACAAGCCAATCCCAGCGGAACCCGCAGCTTAGAAATATCAGAAGTGAACCTTGCCACCATCGAGAAATACGGACTATTCCGTCATCTCATCGACAGCACCGGCATCGTAGACGAAACCGTTCTTGACAAGCTCAAGCTGAATATCCGTTCCCTCATCGCCTCACAGGAAGAGGACAGCAAAGACCTCCTCGACCTCTGTATCGACGTTATCTATCATAACAATATGAAGGCCTTCGGGTTGCAACAGCTCATCAAGCTTTACCTGCAATGGCTTTCCCAACAAGAAACCATAGAAGAGGAAGAAGATAAATGAAAACCATCGACACACGCGGACAGAAACTTTACAGCCCTCTCATCCCCGCTATAAAGGCCATGTGCGAAGCCGGAAAAGGCGAGAAACTGGAAATCATTATGGACGACGCAACCGCCTTTAATGACCTCAAGGAGTATCTTGCCGAGCAACAAATCGGTTTTCGCGAAATTTATGACGGAGAGGAAATGCTGGTGCAGTTCTGCAAGTGATTAAAACTTTCCGTATCTTTGCACCCATGAAAGAATACAAACTGACTGACTGGTTGCCTACAACCAAGAAAGAAGTGGAACTTCACGGGTGGGATGAGTTGGACGTTATTTTGTTCAGCGGTGATGCATATGTGGATCATCCGTCATTCGGAGCAGCCGTAATAGGGCGCATACTCGAAGCGGAAGGGTTGCGTGTGGCGATTATTCCCCAACCCAACTGGCGCGATGACTTGCGTGACTTCAAGAAACTGGGACGTCCCCGCCTTTTCTTTGGTGTCAGTGCAGGCTGTATGGACAGTATGGTCAACAAATATACTGCCAACAAGCGTCTCCGCAGTGATGACGCCTATACTCCCGATGCACGTCCGGATATGCGTCCCGAATATCCCTCGATTGTCTATACGCAAATCCTGAAAAAGCTATACCCCGATATACCCGTCATATTGGGTGGCATCGAGGCAAGTATGCGTCGGCTGACCCATTACGACTACTGGCAGGACCGCGTACGCCCAAGTATTCTTACGGATAGCGGCGCCGATGCACTGATATACGGCATGGGTGAGAAGCCCATTGTGGAACTTGTGAAAAGGTTGAAGCAACAACAGCCTGTCTTCGACATCCCCCAACTGGCTTATCTCACTAAAGAAGTTCTGCCACAGGAAGGAGACATAACCCTCTTTCCGCACGAAGAATGCCTGAAAGACAAGAAGAAGCAAGCTGCCAACTTCCGCCATATTGAGGAAGAGAGCAATAAATATGCAGCTTCGCGTATCCTGCAAACCGTAGGCAAGCACACAGTTGTTGTCAATCCGCCTTATCCTCCCTTGACAGAAGCGGAACTCGACCGTTCTTTCGACCTGCCCTACACCCGCCTTCCACACCCCAAATACAAAGGGAAACGCATACCGGCATACGACATGATTAAGTTCTCCGTCAATATCCACCGCGGATGTTTCGGCGGCTGTGCTTTCTGTACCATTTCGGCGCATCAGGGCAAATTCATCGTCAGCCGCAGCAAGGAAAGTATCTTAAAGGAAGTAAAGGCCGTAATGGAATTACCGGATTTCAAAGGCTATCTTAGCGATTTGGGAGGCCCTTCTGCCAATATGTACAAGATGCGGGGACGTGATGAAGCCGTATGCAAGAAGTGCAAGCGCCCGTCGTGCATCCATCCCAAAGTATGCCCTAACCTGAACACAGACCACAGCCCGCTACTCGATATCTATCATGCGGTAGACAGCCTGCCGGGCATCAAAAAGTCATTTATAGGCAGCGGTGTGCGCTACGACTTGTTGCTGCATCAGAGCAAAGACCCCAAAACCAATAAAAGCACGCAGCAATACACCCGCGAACTCATAGCCCGTCACGTAAGCGGCCGTCTTAAAGTTGCACCGGAACACACCTCGGAACGTGTGCTCAACATCATGCGCAAACCATCCTTCAGCCAGTTCGGAGAGTTCAAGAAAATATTCGACCGAATCAATCGTGAAGAAGGCTTGCGGCAGCAGCTCATCCCCTACTTCATCTCCAGTCATCCCGGCTGCAAGGAAGAGGATATGGCGGAACTTGCCGTCATCACCAAGCGGCTGGATTTCCATCTGGAGCAGGTACAGGACTTTACTCCCACCCCTATGACGGTAGCCACCGAAGCATGGTACACAGGCTTCCATCCTTATACACTGGAGCCGGTGTTCAGTGCCAAGACACAGCGCGAGAAACTGGCGCAACGCCAGTTCTTCTTCTGGTATAAACCCGAAGAACGGAGAAATATCATCAATGAACTGAGACGGATAGGACGTCAAGATTTGATTGACAAGCTGTACGGGAAATAGTTTTCAATCATTCCACAACCCAACGCTCAATGTTTCGCGTCTGTGTGCTGAAGTTCACCCCTATCTTAAAGAGTTTACGGTTGTCAGCCGCAAAAGGTAAGGCATATTGCTTCTCATTGATTTGCAGCAAGGCTTCCTCCGCTGTACCATCCAGCTTGAATTCCATAATATAGATATATTTATCCGTCTGCAACACAAGATCTATGCAACCTTCGCTGGTGTGATATTCCACTTTAGTATAGAAACCCATCAGCTTAAAAACGATGAAGAGTACATTTTGATAGTGAAGTTCCAAGTCACGAACCAGTTCGTAGGGCGTATCTGCAAAGAAACTCTGCAGGCGGCAAAAGAAAGCGTCATAGTCTCCGTTTTCTATTTCGCGAACAAATTTCTGTATTTCAAACGGGGCGTCTATTCTGTTTGTATTCGCATAGAAAGGCAGTAGAAAACGGACAAAGCCTTCCTCTACTTCACGGTTCGGAAAGCCCAGCGTATAAATGCCGAAGCGTTCATCATACCCTTTTATCGTGAGATAACCGCTTTGGTAAATTACAGGGATAGGATTGGTAGATTCAGAGTCAATGCTGTTCAGCACTTGGGCATCGGTTTCTTCGTAGACCATGCGCTCCAAATCGTAATGATGCTTCTTCAGCAGCTTCACGAGATAGGTAGGTGTACCCGTCTCAAACCAATAGCTGCCGAACTCCTTACGCTTGAAAGCATTGAGCAAACTGAAAGGGTTGTACAAACCAACGGAGTTGTGCGTAAAGTGATAGCCATCGTAATACTCACGTAACTTGTTGCAGAACTGCTCGTATGTGGTACCTTGCACAGCGGCAAATTCGCGCATTTCCGCTTCCAGTGTTTCATGCAGTTCCTTGTCGGTAATGCCGCAAAGAGCGACGTATTCGTTCCACATCGAAAGATCTTCCAAATTGTTCAAGTCACTGAACACGCTGACCTTGCCGAACTTGGTGACTCCTGTCAGCATGGCAAACTTGATGCAGCCGTCCATTGTTTTCAGTACGCCATAGAAAGGTTTCAGAGTATTACGGTATTCCCTCTGCAGCTCTTCGTTGCCGATAGCCTGAAGCATGGGTTTGTCATATTCGTCCACAAGAATCACGACCGGGCGTCCCGCCTGTTCGCAGGCACGCCGAACCACTCCGGCAAAGCGCAGGGAAAAAGATGTTTCGGAGGAACGAGTACCATATTTTTCTTCCCAATCAGAAAGATGTTTATTCAGGATTTTATCCAGACTATTGACGGTATCATACTTCTCTATATTCAAGTCCAGATGCAGAATGGGATATTCCAACCATTCTTTTTCCAGCTTTTCTATCGCCAATCCCTCGAACAACTCTTTCTTCCCCCGGAAATAAGCCTCGATAGTAGAAATCAGTAAACTTTTTCCGAAACGGCGCGGACGACTGAGAAAATAATAACGTCCGGTCTTTGCCATTTGATAAATCAACGCTGTTTTATCAACATAGAAATAACCATCCCTGCGAAGGCTCTCGAAGTTCTGTATGCCGATAGGATAGATTTTGTTATTCATATACGTACGCTTTTAGATAACGACAGAACAAATATACATCTTTTTTCCCGGACGCCAACAAATAAAGGAGAAGAAGTGCGCCAAAATGTTGACAGGCTTTACATTTTGGCACACTCTCCAACTCAAAGAAATAAAACGTCCTCTTTACCGGGCAGCGTAGTATGTATCAATCATTGTTGCCTGACGGGCAGCGGAAACACCTTGGGCATCCAATGTCACATTCATCGCCTCACCGTTGGGCAACGCCATTTGCGCTGTACCGTCACCGTTTATCTTCAGCAACTCTGTACTATTACCCTCATAAACTACATTCCAAGAATTCAGGTCTTGGTCGTAAAGCAATTCCATAGATGTCTCTTCACCCTCCTTCTGAACGGAATAGCCATTCTCCAGAGTCTTTACAAGATAGTTGCCGTTTTCACCCTTTACTTTCTTTACATCACCTACACTTGCTATCGGATTGTTACCGCTCCAAAACTCAATGGAGTTGATAACCAACGCATCAGCCAAATAGCAGATGCCATATACCGGAATAACGTTACAAGCAAGGAAAACCAACTCGTTCACAAACTTAGAGCTGATATTACGATTCCAGTCCAGTAACTTTCCGTGCAGGGCGAAAGAACCTATACAAGATGAAAACAAAAATGCACCGCAAACCAACATGGTTGCAACCAACTTCAAATTACTTTTTCTCATAACTACTGTTTGTTTTATTTATATTAGGCAATGGAAATATTCCGTTACCAGTCTTTTTCATTACTATTTTTTCTTTATTAAGTAAATGTACACTAAGTAAATAAGTAAATGTGCATAATTAGTTTATACTATCTGTCATTCAGAGCGTAGCGAAGAATCTCTTCTCTGTGTATACATAAAGAGAGTAGATTCTTCGCTACGCTCTGAATGACAGATACTCTTGATATAAATTAAAATTCAACACTTACTTATTGAAATTTAGTTTATGCCAAGAGTATTTACAGGATACAAAGGCAACACCGCATTCCGCTCTACCTCCCAAACACCGGTTTCGGCAATCTGCATACCGGAGACATCGCCAAACAACCGATCAATATCCTCACGACAAGACACTCCGCTCAAGCTAAGCGCATGAGGAACAAACAATACGCAAAAGTTCAAAAAGCCTTCTTCCACTATACAATATAGCATATATTGCCCTTTCGACAGTTTCATCTCCGCCTCAGGGAATTTACGAACCAAATGTCCCGAACGGTCAAACGCAAAAATAATGCAATGCAAATGCGGGTGAGACCATTCTATCTCATCAGCCATCAGACAAACCTGATAACTCCGTTTCGCCTTTATCTTCCGAACCCTCCTACCGTACTTCATACCCCAATAGAAGCCTATTATAATAAGTACGAATCCGGTTACAATAACTAACTCCATATATGTGCTTTCCTTTACTTTTTCCAACGCGATGATTAGTTGTTGCAAATATAGAGTATCGCTATATATACTCAGATCGGAAACAAGGGGACAAAAAGTGGACAAATGAATTAATTTCACCAAAAACTTGTGGAAAAGATAAGTGGACATTATCTTTGCAGTCATTAGATAACAAACAGTAAATAAGGCAGATGGACAAAACAAGCAATAGGATAATCTTATTATTTCCTCTTTTCATTCTATTTTTCCTTTCTACCGTTTCTTCACAGACTCCCGCCATAGAGAATTTGGAAAAGAAACTGGCAACACACACCTATGCAGACACCGTAAGAGTGAATCTCCTCAACAAATTGGGTTACGAACTCTACGCCATCAATGCCGACAGAGCCAAAGCATACGCCCAAGAGGCACAAAAGATTGCTACCGGATTGAACTATCCCGAAGGAGAAGCCGCCGGACTGTGGATTACCGGACTGACAGCGAGAAACACTCCCAAAACGGCACTGGAATATTTCGAGAAAGCACTGGACATAGCCGAACGTGTAAAAGACCAAACCGGCATCTGCAACTACCTCCTTGCTATCAGCGTTGTCCAAAAGGCCATGGGAAACATAAAAGCCAGTGATGAAGCCATAGAAAAAGGCCTTCGAGCAAGCACCGCATTAAAAAACCCTGCCATACGCATCAAATTGCTATACAACTCCGCAAACAATCTGACAAGTCGGGGAGAATATCCGCAAGGCATCCGGAAACTGCAAGAAGTCATCGTCCTCTCCACCGAAAGCAATAACAAAACGATGCTGGCAAAAGCCCAATCCAGCATAGCAACCGCTCTCAACAGGCAGGGAGACCCGCTGCGTGCATTGGAATATTACCTGAAAGGGCTGCACATCTACGAAGAACTGAACGACCAAAGAGGCATCTGCGGATTGCTTGTCAATATGGGAAGTGTCAAATCGGAACAGAACGAACAAGAAGCTGCCCTGAAAGATTTCAACCGCGCGCTGCAACTAAGTAAAGAGCTGAACGACCCTTTCCTGATTTCCGCCTGCTATGCCAACATCGGCAACATCTACAAACGTATGCACCGCCCCGAAGCGCTGCACTATCTGCAAGAAGGAGTACGGACATCAGCCGGAATCAACATCGGATTAAGTATCAACCTATTAATAAACATCAGCTGCATCTACATTGAACAGGGGGAGTACGACAAAGCGCAAGAGAATCTGACCCGTGCGCTCGCTATGGCGCAACAAGCCAAAATAGAGTATGCACATGGTGAAATCTTACGTTTGCTGGGTACGCTGTACTATAACCGCAAACAATATGCCCGCGCTTTGGAGTATGCCAACAAAGCCTTGCAGATAGGTCGTAAGATTAACTATATGGAACTCAACAAACACATTCAGGAATTGTTGTCGGGCATCTATGCAGATACGGGGAAATTTAAGGATGCATATAACGCCCACGTGCTGTACAAACAACTAAGCGACAGCATCCTCAACGAAAAGAACATTCGCCAGATAGCCTTAATGGAGAGTTCCTACAAATACGAAAAAGAAATACAAAACTATGAACTGGAGCAGGCCAACCAGACGTTACAGATACGCAACCAGCGTTATATCATCTTCTTCCTCATTTCCGCCACCCTGCTCATCATCATCCTTACCGCCCAACTATACCGTTCCAACCGTCTGAAAAAGAAAGTCCTCAAACTGGAAGTAGACCAAGCCAACAGCAAGCTGGAATACAGTCAAAAGGAAATGACCTCCGCCACCCTGAAACTGATACAGAATGCCGAAAGCGACAACTACTGCATAAAGATGCTGGAAAACATAGAGAAAGGAGACGATGAAGAGAAGCATAAAGACATACGCTCTCTCATCAACTACTACAAAAGTAAATCAACGTATGCCAACTGGGAAGAATTCGAGACTCTGTTCCTCGAAGTCAATACCGGCTTCTATGACAAACTGAACGAACACTACCCCACCCTCACCAACAACGAACGCAAGCTGTGTGTATTCCTGAAACTGAATATGAGCAACAAGGATATTGCCCAAATCACTTTCCAATCCGAAGAAGCCCTGAAAAAGGCACGCTTGCGGCTACGCAAGAAGCTGGGACTGGAAAGGACAGATAATTTGGCGGGGGTTATACAGAGTCTGTGATATGGAAGCTATTGCCGGCAGGATGATTTCTAATTACTGCTTCATAAACTTTGAATGACAGATAGTATAAACTAATTATGATGTACCCGCCCATTTTTACCATATCATCGTTCGCCAACTTACAGCCTGGCGGCTTCCCCGCCTTGCTGCTGTTTGTATCTTTGCATTCCTACTCTGTAGACTTTTCGGATTCCGCCACCCGGTTTACGAGACGGGTGCTCATTTATCTCTATTTTAAATAGATAAATTTATAAATGGATAAATAGAAGTCGAGTAAGCAAGGGGAATCTCACCCCAAGCTTCTCACAGAACCGTACGTGACAGTCTCCCGTCATACGGCTCTTCTTATTCAACCTGACTGTAATTTTCTCATTTCGGGGACTACACCCCATTTCCAATGGACAAACATATCCGGTTTGCTAACGGCTTCTGTAAGCAGATAGCGGAGGACCTACCTCCATCTCTTGTGTAGTTACGCACGCATACATACAAACGCTGCGTGCTCACGGCACACTCAGAAAGCAAAGGAACACCGCAACCTAAAGCTGCCGCCCTTATTGACGCAGCTCAAGTTCAAGTGGCCACTGCTGTTGAAGTCCACGGTGCAGGCGTGATAGCTACTGTACTCCGAACTCGACCAAAAGTAAGTGTCCGTGAATTTCATTGCACCATTTATTTTTTCTAAATATTGATTCATATTATTCACGGCTGTTGGAGCAGCACCGGATATATTTGTATAACCATCCGTTTTATTCTGATAGCTACTTAAATCTATACCGCCCAGATTGGACAAAATATCCCACCATTGACCCATACTGGGAATAAACCAACCGGTGGTATTGGAGGGAGTGGCGTACTTATCTGTATTACTATCTGCTGTTCCGTAGCGGCTGGCATGGTAAAAGGCGGAATAAGTATCCTGCAAGGTAGTACCGCTGTTATAGGTATCAATGATCCAATGCGTTTCACCGTAACCGTCGATGTTGCTATATTGCTTCTGTAACTGGTCTGTATTTTCTTTGAAAGGCTCTCCAGTACCGCCGCTGCTGTTTTCATCTTTGCCATATTCTCCCCACCTGCAACCATCGGAAGCATTGGTCAGTGCCATGACAAGACCGTGAGGAGTTACGCCTTTAGATGCCAACGCATCCGTAGCTGCTTTACCGATACGGCTGGCATCGGTACTGTAAACAATGCCGATGCAAGCGGCTTGCTGTGCGGCGGTAAGCAACGCATCACCCGGTATCAAATAACCTTTGCCACTGCTATTCTTGCAATAGAAATCACCCACTTGTGCTTTGTCAAGACCGTATACACCTATATCGAATACAGGATACTTCACCGTGTAACACTGACCGGAGGCGGGTGTATCGATAGTGACGTCAGACGTCAATCGCTGACCTTTTAAGGTGTATTGACTGCTGATAAGACAATTCCCCGCTTTGTTCTCCACAACAAGCCGGGCATACCCATCATCGTCTATCCACGGACGGCAGGGAGTGCCGTCTATCACAAAAATCTGTTCGGAAACGGAGGCATCGTAGCTATATGTCGTTTCATCACCACTTATGCCGTCAGAACCTTTACAAGGGGCAACAACCGGTGTGCGCAGCAAAGCGTAGGCATGGGTAAAGGAAACCGGAAGCACACGCTTCCCATCCACCGTCTGAAAGGTGGCAGAGGAACATACCAGCAGGTCGGAAGGAAGGTAACCGCCGGAATAGTCCGACTGGTCGATGAGCGGCTTGCAGGCAGCCTTGACCTCGTCCAACGATTTTCCGAGCAGTGACTCCTGATAGGGAAAATAGGCGGCGTAGGTATCTTGGGGGTCATAGAAGGAAGCATCGCTTGTACTCCACGATGAACCGTTGTACTGAAAACGGACGTGATCTATGCTTCCATCCGGATGGGTAATGATAAGCCCCAATGCATCGCCGTCGGTAAAAGTGGTAACCAATTCGTTATTGCCGGCACGGGTACCGGTATCCGATTGAAAACCGGAGGCGGTGACTTGCAGGCTGAATGCCCCGGACTGCGCGTCATCGGGAACACACTGAAAGGCATCATCGCTACTGCAAGCGGCAAGCAACAGGCAGAGAGCGGCTATGGCGAGATAAGATAACTTATTAGAGTTCATATTTTATTTTTTTCGTTATTACAGGATCAGAAAGTAAGGACGGCACGTGCCTTAGTGTTGTCATCGTTCTTGGCACGACCGGTATACGAAGACTGGTGAAAGGCGTATCCCTGCACACCTTCCATATTCATTTCCGAGCATGACATATAATCTCTGTCGGGAGCAGAACCATTCGGACAATCGGCACATCTGCTCTTTATATTATTAATGGCGGGCAGCATGGCGGCCGAAGGCAGATACCAACCGCTGCTGTTTGCCGGGGCTGCCTGTGTATCGGTGCCATACGTGGCGCAGGCGGCGAAAGCGGGGAACTCGTACTCAGTGTTTTTGGGAATGTACTTTTCACGGATAATCTTTGTTACCGCATAGCCGTTGTAGGAGTGTATGTTGTTATTCTCGATTTCGGGAACATCGAAGTTCTGCAAGTAGCCATAACTGTTTTTTGGCAATTTTCCGCCATAGCTGGTATTTGCGCTGCTTAGCAAATCTTTCGCGGCTACCACATAACCATGTATCTTTGTCATACCGGATATGGACGAATAATTAGAAAGGGCGTCATCGGGACCCACACCCGTGTAGAACACCACTCCGATGGCAGTGACACCACTTCCGCCGGCAGGCGTACTACCCGGTCCCCATGTACCATCGCTGTAATAATAGTCACCCACTTTCGCATAATCGTCGTAACTTAGCGTGATGTCGGAACATACGCGGGTATAATTGGCGGTAAAGGAGCCGGAGTTGGAGTTGTCTGTCCGACTAAAGTCGGCAAGGCCGGATACGGGGACAAGGCTTTTCATGGCATTGGCAGAGGTATAACTGATGTTGAAAGCTGATTGATCGGTAGAAAGATGATAGGACACCCCATCGGTTTCGGCTGATATGGTCTGCCCTTGCGAATTTGTTACCACGACATTGGACAGACCGGTGGAGGAAGTGGCAGGAAGAGTTATTACGTAATATTCTTTTTTAACCGGGTCGCCGCCGTTGATGGAATTATCCGTCCACTCCGTGCCGTTGTTTTGCACGGTTACCTCGAACTCGTCTTTCTTCACGGTGATGTAGTAGGTATATTGGTTGCCATGTTCCAGATTGGCATCGTTGCCTTTGGGAACGTAGTAGTAAGTGCGGGCAGCCGCACCGCTGCCTACCATGATTTTCACGAACTGCCTGCCCTGCATCTGCTGCGGCACAAGAAGGGCTTCCACGGTCTTGTGGTAGCCGGACGTAGCCGATGCGCTCACTTTCGGGGTAATGATGCTCTTGCCTGCGGCTTGCGCTACCGAGGTAACAGCACTGGTGTTATCGTCGTAGCCGATTGCGCCCGACGTGAGGGCTTGGTTTATGAAGGTGACGGTGGCATTCTGCACATCGGTTTCCGTTACGCCGTCGCCATTACTCAGGTTCACCACCACCTTTACGGGCAGGTGCTTGAAAGTCAGTTGTGGCGGAGTGGTGGCATTGTAAGTGATGCTCTGCGAGGGGTAGAGCATATCACTTTGCTGATAGCCTGCACCGCTGTTCGTGTTCTGGTCTGCCTTTACGGTGAAGCTCGCGGGGCGGGTGGCGGAATGGGGACACCATGCGCTGACGGTTTTCTGTTCGGTGCTACTCGTCCAATAGAACGGGTTGTTGTCGTTGTGGGCAGTCATTGCGCCACCGGTGGCTACGGTGTATTTCTTTACCTCGCCGCCCACTTGCAGGGCTACTTCTTCTGTACCTGCCCACGTGTTGTCCACCGTGGCACGGGTGACGGTCTGCCCCTCCACCGCAGCGGTGAGGGTGATGGGATACTGCCCGTCGGGCAGGCGATCGGTGTCGGGCAGGTCGCTTTGGGAGCAGCCTGCCAGCAACGCAATAGCAACCAGCAGGGCTGATGCGGCTGCGTGCATTCGGATATGGGAAAGGAATCGCTTCATTGTTATTTTATTTTTGACCCGCAGGGCGGGTATTCCGTTTTAATAGATAATTTTTTAAATAGATAAATAGAATCAAAAAGCGAGAACGGCACGTACTCTAAACCAGAGATAGCCCTTATCGGTGCTGTCCACGTAGCCTTGGCCGAAGTACACGTCCCACACGTTGTTGCTGCCGTTCTCCGTACTCGACCAGTAGTAGTAGTACGACTGCAAGGACGGGATCCCCAATTTGTCTAATTGTGTATTCAACATATTCCTACCTGCAACTCCAAGGCCTTTATTTTGACCCCAGCACATATACTTCAACTCCATGACAGAAGGCCAATACCAACTGCTGCTATTCACCGGGGCGGGATGGGTAGTGGCGTATGTACCGATTAAGTCTATGGGGAGAACTCTTAGTTTAGATCCGTCGCCTTTTGCTGCGTTATAGTCTTCCAAAGCCTTGGTATTGGCATAGCCATGCATCTTTTTTTGTTCTTTCAAGCTACTGATGCCGTAAGGGTTACCACTTTGTTTACTCAACCACTCATTGGTGATGTCTTCGTAGCCGGAACTCCAAAGAGAATTTTCTCCCGCATCGTGCAACGCTGCTACTAATCCGTGTGTACAATCGGGATGATGCCCGGCTGTTCCCAGCAGCGGGTCGCCATCGGTCGTATTGGTAGGGTTGCCCACCCAATAAACAATACCTATACAGGCATCTTTTTGCATAGGTGTCAAGGTTTCGTCTTTGCCCACCAGCGTGCCGTCGTTCATATAAAAGTCACCGACGGCAGCCTGTGCAGGTGTCTTATCGCCGATAGGACCGGGCATCGTTGCTTCGTCATAGACACTTCCCACGGGATTCCAATTATCAATACCCGAAGTTACGGTCAACTCCGTAAGGTTCACGGTAATAGCGTATTGATGCTTCTTGCCGCTCCCGAACGTGGTTTCGGCGGTTAATTTATAGGATAGCTTGTTGCCGTTCGCCAACGTTACTTTGATGAACTTAGTGCCCGTGGCAAGTGTCTGCGGCACAATCACCGCCGAAGCGGAGAGATTGCTTGCGGTGGCGGTGAGTATCTTGACGGAGGCGGCATCGTTGTTGTTCTCTGCCGGCTTTACCATTGCCGCACGTGCCGAGGGGTCGGTCATGGTCACCGTTTTGTCCGGCGTAAAGGTGGCTTTGAGGCGGGTGTTTTCAATGGTTACCACCGCCCCCGCGAGGTCGGTGTCTTTCAGCCCCTTGCCCGGAATCAGGGTTACATCAACCTTGGCGAGCAGGTGGTGGAACGTCAAATCGACTGCGGAGGTGGTGTGTTTCACGCCTTTACGGGCGGCATAGAGCAAGTCGGAAGAGGCATAACCGCCCGTCTGGTCGGCTGCCACGCTGTGCTCAATGCTCGTGGGGAAAGCCTCCGCCAATGTAGCGTTGGTGTGGAAGGCGTAGATGTCCACATTCTTACCGCTGGCAGGAAAATACATGGCTGTGCTGCCCGAAAAGCCGCCGTTGCCGTCGGCGGTCAGCACATTATTGCCATAAAGCTGTGCAGCCGGGCTTGTCGCCTCGTCCACATAGACCGCCACCCGTTCGCCATTGGCTATCTGCGTATCGGGGGCAGTACCGGCACGGCTCTGCACCTGCACGCCGCTGGTGAGGCGGATTTCGCTGCCGAGGTTGCTGTCGGCGGGGGTGTCGCCCTCTTTGCTGCAACCGCTCAAGGCGAGGGCGGCGGCAAGGAAGCCGATGCACGGCACGAGAAATGTTTTCTTGTTCATATCGCTTATTTTTAAGTTCTTATTTCTTTAAGTTCTTAAAGTAATAAGCGTTCGGGATGAAAGGTCGGGGTGTTGCGGAGGGGGAGAGAACTATTTAAGGCGGTCATGCCAAACATGGCTACATTCAGCACATCGGCTTCGCTGGCATAAATGCGCGAGGCTTGCTGCGGAGTAATTTCCACCGGAATCAGGTTTTGCTTGATGGCATCGGTGTGGATGCGGTAGTTTATCTTCGAGAGTTCGCGCTTGGCCGACCAGCCCAGTTGGGCTTGCTCTTGCTCTTTGAGGCGCTGGGACTCATTGTGAAGGCATTACTTCCTGCTTCCGCGAAAAGGGGGTCGAATTCGACCCCTTTAAAATCGGGGTTGTTCAGCTTTTCCCACAAGCCAAGATACTCTAATGTGTTTTTTACTAACGGTTGCAAAAATACCCATTTGCCGCCGAACAGGCAAGCATATCACTTCCTATTTCTTCTCAATCTCCTAACACTCAATCTTTCAAAGAACACTTGTCACTTTCTGTTTTTCTTTTTCGTGCGCCACCGCCCCCTGCGAAAGAGGCGATACACCTATTATTATAGAGCGTACCCCGAACTTGACGCTGCCGTCCGGGATGGCTGGGGTTACAATGCGAGTTATTCCATTTCAGCACCGCCCGATACGGGATTTACCGAATCCCAATTGACAACGGTAGAGGTCACGGTCAGCTCGGTGAGGTTCACCGTAATTTGATATTGGTACTTCTTGCCGCTCTCAAACGTTGTTCCGGCTGCTAACTTGTGGAACAGCTCCGAGCCGTTCGACAGTTTCACTTTAATGAACTTAGTGCCTTGCGCCACCGTCTGCGGAACGATGACCGCATCGTTGTACACGGCACTTGTAAAGTCTGTTCCGGTTGTCACTGCGGCACTCAATTTTATATCGGCAGCAGCATTGTCGGCTGCGGTCACGGCAATCATTCCAGCACGGTCGGAGCCGGTTGCCATATCCTTTGATTTATCGGGTGTAAAGTCCGCTTTCAGCTGGGTGCCCATAATCGACACCGTAGCCCCATCGAGGTTGGGAGTGCCTGCACCTGCCTTGATAGCCACCTGCACCTTGACGAGCATATGGTAGAAGGTAAGCGGAATGGCAGTCTTGCTGACCGCGTTGTTTTTACTGACAGAGTAGAGCAGGTCGGACTTCAGGTAATTGGTTTCTCCGCTTTGGTCTGCCTCGACTACGTGGGTTACAGCCGTCGTAGGAAAGGCTTCGCCTAATGTTCCGTTGGTGTGGAAGGCATAAATGTCTACTGCCGACTTATCTTCGGGGAAATACATCGTGGTTCCGCCTGTGAAAGATCCGTTTCCATCGGCTGTCAATACGTTGTTGCCGTATAGCTGAGGAGTTCCACCTGTTTTGTCCACATACACCGCAACGGTCCGACCATCGGGGAGCTGTGTGTCCATCCCGTCGAAAGCGCGGGTTTGCACGCTTACACCGCTACTCAGGCGTATTTCACTGTTCCGGTTGTCTGCTACTTCGTTCTCATCGTTGCTACATCCCGCCATAACCAATGCGGCGGCAGCCATTATCATAAATACTTTTGTTTTCATCTTTATTCCTTTTTTTTCATTCGGCATTGCCCGATTCTCCTCCTTCACCATTGCCGTACGCCCAGTTCTTCACGGTGGAAGTCACCGCTATTCCGGTCTTGCTCAGCGTGATGGTATACACATACTTGCTGCCCGCTTGGAACAGCTTCGACTTTTCGGCGCTGTGGATGTTCCAAGTGAACGGTTCGTCCATGCCTTTCAGCGTGAAGCGGAGATACATATCCTCGGTAGAGGCGTTGGGCAGCACGATGCCTTCGGCGCTTGTACCGCCGGCATTTGCCGACAACTCTATATCAACAGGTCCGTCGGGAGCCGTGACGCTCACGTTGCCACCTTTCACCACATCGTAGGTGGCAAGGACGGGCTGGTTGGTAATCTCCACCTTCAAGCCTTCCATGTCGGCGGCGGTCAGGGATTTCCCGTCGGGATTGATGGTAAGGAACAGTTTCACCAGTTTGTGTTGGAACTCAAACGCCACCGTAGGGTCGTTTTTGGTCTTGCCCGTCACTTTGGCAGCTGCCATCAGGTCGAGGTCTTTCTGCGAGGTCTGGGTGGTTACGTCCACCCGATAAATGCCGTTCGCGATACTTTCCTGATGGGGATAGTAGGCGGTGAAGTCTCTCGCATCTCCGTTTATCGGGAAATAGACGGTGTGGGCGGCATCGGCGGTGAATGTGCCGCTTGTGCCGCTTGCTTGGGTAGTGTACTTGCAGTTCTCCGCTTCCACCGTTTCGCCGTTCAGCATATAAATGCCGATGGCGTCTCCGCTCTCCCACGTGTTGTCTTGGACACGGGTCTGTACGTTTATGCCGCTGCTCACCTGCAGGGGCACACGCCCGTCACCTTCCGGCGTTGCCGCCCCCTCGTTGTCGTTGCCGCATCCCGCCAACAGCAGAAAGGCGGTTGCCATCAAAATACATTGTCTCTTACCTTTCATATTCTTCTATGTTTTGTTTTTCTATTTCTCAGTATCTCTATTTCTCAATTTACCGTAATGTCCCCGTTGTCCACCACGTTCCAATCGCTGATGGTGGCGCTCACTTCCGCTGCGTCGCCTTCCACATCGGGCAGCATCAGCGTGGCATCCAGCACCAGCGGTTCCATCTTGCCGCTGCCGAAGTTCTTCAGGGCTTGGGTCAGGTCGGTGACAACGTTTTGCACCGTGCCGTCTGTCAGGGTCACTGCAAGGGTCAGCTCTTGTTTTTCGCCCGTCATCACGCCCGGCAGGCGCAGGGAGGCGGTGAGTATCGGGTCTCCCGAGGCACGGGTTTCTCCGCCGCCCGTTCCCATAGTGAATATGGGAACAACCGTTTTCCCTTCCGCAGCCGTCAGGCTTCCGGTAGCCAAATCCACCGAGGAGGCGATGCCCGTCAGTGTGGCGGCGGTTTCAGTAATAAGTTGTTCGTCACCGGGCTTCAGTTTCAATGTCAACGCCAGTGTACGGATGCGCTGCATCATGGGTACAGTTACCTTCAGCGTATCGTCCTTCTGTATTTCTAACTCTTTGGACGCGGAGAACAGGAATCCCGGCATGGGGTTCAGCGTGCCGTCTTCCAGCGTGTTCACCGTGGCGGTGGTTCCGCTGACAGTAACGCCTTCCGCCTGATGATAGACCAGCAGACTCTGTGTTTCCGGCAAGAACAGCGACTTGAAAACATTCGTTTCGCCTTTTACCGTCTGCTCCTCACTCCCGATGCGCAGAATATAGTCGGCAGGCAGCACAGCATCCGAGGAGCATCCCGTCCAGTCCGTAGTTACCAGCACCGCCCCCTTATCAGGATGCGGGGTATTGTAAAGCTCGTCCTTCACGCAGGAAGCGAGCAGCACACCCGCCGCAACCCACATTATATAAAACCGTTTATACACTCTCATAATTCTTCATTCTTAATTCTTCATTTAAAAGGCTCTCCACACCAGCGTAACGCCAAGTTGGTTCACTCCCCAATAGTTCTTTTTCACACCACTCTCCGCACGGACTTTCACCCCGTCGGTCACGTTGTACTTGTCATAGTCGGCACGGGTATAGCCCAGAGCAGCATGGAAATCCAGCGAAAGCACACGGTTCAGCGGCAGTTGCCAGCCGCCCGTGATGCCGCCACCCTGCAAGTCGCCCTGCTTGCCGGTGTCGCCCGGTTTGTAGTTGAACTCTCCCACGTGATACATCGCTCCGAGGTAGCCCCGCTTCTCCTTACCTATATAATAGCGCACTTCGGGCGATACGCGCCAAAGGGCGTAGCGGCGGTTCTTGTTGTCCCAGCTCCACGAAGTCCAGCTCCCGTTTACCAGAATACCAACGTTGCGGTTGATGCGCCACTCCACGCCGAGGTCGGGAGTGAGCGTTGCCCAGCGCAGCAGGTTGGTGCGCAGGGCAAGAGCATAGGGTCTGGCATTGGCTTCGGCTTGCCTACGGGCGAATTCTTCGGCGGCAAGGCGTTCCTTTTCGGCGGCTTGACGCTCGGCTTCGGCCTGCAGGCGTTCCTTTTCGGCACGCTCGGCAGCAGACTGTTCGGCGGCAAGACGTTGACGTTCTTGCTCTTCCCGCTCACGGGCAGCGCGCTCGGCGGCAAGGCGTTCGGCTTCGGGGTCGCCATATACCTCTTTTATATAAGTGGACACACGAGCGGCGGCTTCTTTACCGGCAATGGCGGCAACCTTTGCCACACCTGCGGGGAACACCACAACCACCACGTCGCTCAAGCTGTCGGCATAGAGCGAGGGAAGCAGACGGTCGGTGACGAACATACGCTCGCTGATGCCGTGGTGTGCTATCAGTTCGGATTTCACACGGCTGCAGCGAAGGTATGCCATGCGGGCGGCGGAATACCGCCGGGAAGGAGTTGCGGCATAACTGCTCACGCCGATATACAACTGCCCGTCCCGCAAGGGGGCGGCATGCTTTGCCAACGTCTCGCCCAGACATTTCAGCTCGTCCTCATTGCCGCGGTAGGGCACAAAGAAGGTGTCTGTCCCGGGCTTGAAGCGAAACACGTAACAGGTATCTTTGTCCATAACTCCGTAAGTTCCGCGGACTCCACTGGCTTGAAGAGGAAGGAGAGCCAGCAGGAGAAGCGGCAGTAGAATCATTCTTTTCAACATATTATTTATGATTTGGATAAATTCGTCGGTAACTGTTCCTACTGACAGGACAGGGCAGTTAAAGAAGGCAGATTTTTTATTATAGGAACGTCTGCATTGTGTATATATTAGAAATATATTTCTAATAATCAAAGCGCAATAGTTAAATATGTCTATACTTCTTTTCCCCATTTAAGCCACACATTTTTGATATGATGGTTTAAAAGTAGGAAAGTAAAATTGCACCCCCAAATATTCAGAGGGGGTGGTTGTCCCATTTTGTCACTTTAGTTATCCCATTTTGTCACTCCGGCTATTTCAGGGAGTCCCGTTTAGTCTTCATCAGCAGATGTACCATACTTATTATCAGAACCTTTAATGCTTTTACGGAAATCAAGGGGAGTCATGCCATAATTTTCATAAAAAAGCCGGTAAAAGGTGGTTCCCGATAAGATTCCACAACTTCGGGCAATGGCATCCATCGAATAATCCGGGTGCTCCTTCAAAAGTCCGGCAGCATATTCCATCTTCAGTTTATTGATGTATTGGGAATATTTCATTCCCGTGTTCTGTTTAAAAAGCGGTGCGAATTTATTCTTGGGAATACGCAACTGTTTCATCAGTTCCTCCCTCGACAGTTCCGGTTGCAGGAAAAGTTTTTCGCTGATGATTTCGTGTTCTACCCGCTTGAACAGCAGGCGCAGCCCCGGGTCGATGTCATCACCCGCAACGTCAGCTTCGGAAACTGCCGGAACTTCGGATATTTCATTTTCGGGTGAAGTTCCTATGGGCGGTTCTTCTCCGGACATAAGTTCCTCCGGTGTTTGTAGCTGCTCTTGCAGCAGATTCTCGTTCTTGGAGTGATAAAGTTGCTCTTTATATTTCAACAATCCGGTGATGGTGCCCGCCATTGCCTCGTTCTTCTTACGGACAATACGCGAGTGGCGGACAATGCGCCACAACAGCAGTCCGAGCAAACCGATGATGCAGACGGCAAAAAACAGAATCATCCGGTTCTCCCGCAGCTGGGTGGCTTGCTTTACCAATTGCGCCTCCTTCTCGCCTGTTTCATAAATGATGGCGAGTTCCCGGGCATCGTCCTGCTGCTTACTCTTGAAAAGGGTGTCTTTCAGCGCAATGATTTGGCGGCTCACATCTGCCGCTTCCTTGTACCGCCCCAGCAAGGTGAGCGCTTCCGCTTCATCGACAAGCAATTCGTTGACATAGTAATCGCTCTCCGTGTTCCGTTTCTGCTGATAAATCCGTTTGGCGGTTTGGATATTACGCAATGCTTGCAGGTAGTCTCCCGTCCATAGTTGGTAACGGATGAGCAGCACCACACCATCGGGTGACTTGGCATAGTTGGTGGAGAGGCACTTTTGATAGCACTCGCAGGCCTGCTCCTTATTGCCCAGATGATGATAGACTTCCATACATTGGGCATAGACAAAGGCCCTGAACATATCTATGGCACCCGGAGGCGCCTGAGCTTCCATTTGCTCGTGTTGGCTATTAGCTTTCAGTATGTTAGGAATCAGCGTGGCGGCCTGCTGATAATCGCCCGCAGCACATAGCGCAGCCATGGTTTCGCCCAGCGTATAAAGAAAGTCGTTCACACTGCTCCATGACTGTTCTTCAGCAACTATTTCCTCATAGAGGGCGATGCTCCGGTTCATGTTGGCCTGCGCGTCCTCGGTGATTCCGGTATAGAACTGGCTCATGCCGATATACATCAGGAATTTGGCTTCCAGAGTTTTCAGCCTGTGTGCACGTGCCATTTTCAGCCCATTAGAGGCATAGCGGATGGCGGAGGCGTAATCGCTCGACTTGTAGCAGAGATAGGCAAGCTGTGTCAGGTTGTTCAGATAGTTGCCGGTCTCCTTTTTATATTCCTTGTCCTCGTATGCCTTCAGCGAATAGATTTTAGCGAGCTTGCGCTGTCCCAGACCGTTCTGGTAAATCATGGCTTTCACGGCATTGAGGCATACATGGGCAGGGCGCAGAAGGTTGAGCATTTCCGCCGTATCGGCCAATGCCAATGCCCTTTCCGGATCACTGATACAGATGTGGTAAATGTGGTCATACCGATAGATGCTGTCACTGTTCCTGTCCGTAACTGTCGTGGAGGACTTCTGCCCGCAACTGTTCAGCAATACGGCAAGAAGCATTATCAGGCATGTATGTAGTTTGTCCATTTTTCTACTGCTAAAAAATCTATGTGCAAAAGTACATAAAAAGAGTAGTTAAGAGTAAAAAGCACGCTTCAAATTGAGTGAGATTCCGGTTTTATTTTGTGTGATTACCCCCCAATAGGGGTTTCCTTTCACTTGCAAATTACAAAAGATGAGTTTTTAGGATTATGAGTTATACCATAAAATATACTGATGACGCGGAGGATGACATTGAACGTCTAAGGAAAAGCGGTAATAAACAGGCACTAGATTTTTCGATAAGACAGAAGAGATTGCCTCCCTGCGTGAGAATCGCCTGGTAAACGAGCCGCTTTTACGGGTAGATTAGCATAAAAAAGTCCCGCAAATCTCAACGACCTACGGGACCCCAGAATAAACAGAACTCAGGATACTTTTTAGTATCCTTCAATAAGTTGTGAACAGCAGGGCAGACTTACCCAGAATTTGCTTCCTACACCGACTTCGGAATCAACGCCTATGATTCCACCCATACTCTCTACAATAGACTTACATATCGATAACCCCAAACCAGTCCCCTGTGCAAAAGAGTTTAGTTTTTCAAATCGGTCAAAGATTGTAGAAAGTTTATTCTTCGGTATTCCACATCCTGTGTCAGTTACACTCAACTTCAACTCCTGTTTATTTACTTCATAAGTTATATCTATATATCCTTTTGTTGTATATTTTATGGCATTAGACAGAAGATTATCCAACAACTGTCTTACACGCCTTTCATCAAGCTCAACCAGACACTCTCTTTTTGGTCCATTAATCCGGACTTTTACTTCATTCTTATCTTTCCACTCCTCAACGCTTTCAGCAATCGCTTTCGAGATATTAAACCACTTGTAACACAAATCTATATGACCGGCTTCAATCTTCGAAACATCAAGCATATCATCCACCAGCTTCAACAACAATTTGTTGTTACGCTGAATAATTTTATTATACTCTTCCCGCTCATCCTCGCTTTCTATGTGCGTCAGAATACTGGAAAATCCAACAATAGCATTCAATGGCGTACGAATTTCATGACTCATACTTGCCAGAAAAGCTGATTTTACCCTATTGGCCTTTTCCGCCTTTTCTTTAGCATCCCAAAGCTGTATCTCCAGTCGCTTTCTTTCATCAATCAGATGAGTGGCACCAATCACTACCGTAGGTTCCCCATTCTCATCGCACTTGTAAACAGCACCAAACCCTTCACGCCAATGAACTTTTCCATCATCACTTACACACCTGTATTCACCGGCATAATAATCCAACTCTCTATTTTTTATTCTCCTCAGCCCCTCCAATATACTTTCTCTATACTCCGGCAGTATCTGCGAAAAATAGTCTTCCTCTTTTATCACTGTACACTTCGAAGCGTTTTCCAGATTCCCATTCAGATAAATCTCTTTCCGCCTTAAATCCCATTTCCAGAATTTCAAATTTATTGTTTCCAATAACAATCGATGCTGCAGGGTTTGTTCTTCCAGTTGCCGGGTCTTTTCACTCAATTCGGTTATGTCCAAAGCCGAGCTAATAAGCCAACGTGCTTCACCATTATAATACAAAAGCTTCTTATGCATACTTAAGATATGCTCTTTACCATCAAACAAGTGCAAATGCTGTATCGAATCAGACGTTCCTTTACGGGTTGCTTCCATATCGGTCCGCCAAAAACTATCAGCTACTTCCTTGGATAGCACATCTGCATTTTCTCCCACTATATTACCACGTGAAAGATTATACAAGCTTTCCGCTTTCCTATTCCATATTAAGTACTTATAACTGTTAGTAATATCTTTCACGGTAGTTGCTACCGGCAAATTATCCAATATATGCTCCATTAGGAAATTACGTTCCTTTATTTCCTCAAACTCATAATTGGTTACTGAAACAGTCTTTATCATCAACAAAACGCTACTCTTATTAAAATAAAAAATCCTCACTTTATCTTGAGTAGTTCCACCCGCTTCCAAATTTACAGAAACAACCGTTTCGACCTCTTCCTTTGTTTTGAGCACTTTACCGATTAACTCCAAAATATGCCTGGTTGAATCTTCAGAAAACCATTGATTAAGGTTTGCCCTACGTTCATGAACCACCGGGTTCAAATGAAATATATACCTGTCTATTTTCTCATTATACGTCTTCATCACCTCTCCATCCTTGCTGATAAGGAAAACAGGATCAGATATTGCACGCATAACGTTACAACCCAAGAGTTTACATCGTTTATATGCTTGCAAGCCATAAACAGCCATAACTACAGAGAGCAATAATAAGAAGCAAAGTATATACATAGCAGTTGTTTAGCACCGCAAAGGAAAGCATTTCCCTATTGAAGAATGCAACTTCATCAACGCCTACTATAAAAAAATGTCCTCAAGTTTATAAAGAAAAGTCTTACAATACTGTTTTACAGAGATTTATTACTTCAGTTCCATTTGAACCTTTTTAAATTCCGAAGGCGTCATTCCCGTTTTACTTTTAAACAAGTTATGAAAAGTAGGCATACTATTAATGCCGGAAGCCTCTGCTATGGCACGTAAAGTATACTCAGGATGTTCTTTCAGCAACTGTATGGCATGATTTAAACGCAATTCATTGATATAGCCATTTAGATTAGTACCTGTATTCTCTTTTATCATTTTAGCAAAACGAGTATTATTCATACGCGCCATTCTAACTAAATCTTCTCTTGATAAATCAGCAGAAAGATACAATTCTTCTCTTCTTATCTGAGAATCCAGCTTCTGAAAAACCAATTTATTGATTTCATATTCCTGTCCCACATCCGCAGGCTCCATATCCAATTCATCTTGCAGAAGACTATTATCTACTTCCTCGAACGATTGAGATTTTTTATTTTGCTCGGAAAGTTCCTCATTTATATACTTCATCAACGTCCTGTTCTTATCCTTTATATTACGGTTCTGCAACCAGACTTTCCAAAGGAAAAATAATGCCAGTAACACCAAAAGGCAAATAAAAACCAAAGAGATTGTCCGTATCCTCAATTGGGAAGCCTGCTCCGCAATATGCCTTTCTTTTTCATCAGTATCATACAAAGCGTCCAACTCCAACGCCGCATTTGTCTTTTCACGCTGATGTATACTATCTGTTAAAGCTATAAAAGCAGCACTGAGTTCAACGGCTCTCTTGTACTTTCCCAAACCGGTATAAGCCATTATTTCCTTAGACAAAACACCACGATACTGATAGTTGACCGTATCCTGTTCCCTAAAGACGTTTTTCAAGTCACGACAATTATCCAATATCTCCTGATATTGACCTGCGAGGAGCAGATAAGGAGTAGCATCGTATTTCCCGGCAGGGGTTGACGCGGCTTTAGTTGATTTATACTTCGCAAAACACTCCTCCGCTTTCCGCTTATCACCCAAACGATAATAAAGGTAAGCCAATTTTGAATATAAATATGATTTTTGTAAATCCAAATAAGCAGCTTGCACTCCTTCTGTCCTTTCCATTTTCTCCAGCAACCTCTGTCTGTACAACCCGACAGTCAAAGCATCATCTATCAATCCATCATCTATCAGGAAACTCATTTTAACTCCGGTAAAATAAGAAAGCGTACGCAGACCATATATATTATCAGCATCACTCAAAAGCCGGATAGCTTCATCAAACGTCTCGTAAGCCTCTTTTTTAAAAGACAACCGGCGTTTGTTTTCGCCCATACAGAACAGCAGCCGGACTTCTGCCTGTTTATCATTTATATTCCTTGCCAGCCGGACACCTTCAACAACATACCGATTACTCACCTCATATTCACTCAACAGGCTTGACAGCTCCGCCAACATAATTGTCGTTTTCAGTAAACGTTCGGGATTATTACTTGCTATAGAGTCCTGTACATAGGCTTTCCGCGCATAGTGAAAAGCCAATTTACATTGATATTTATGGCGATAGACCATACTGCGCAAATCGTTTATCTGAACAGGCAACATTAGTTTCTTCTCCTCAGCCTCATCCAGCAACAGTAATGCACTATCGGGATTGGTCATATATATATCCGTTATGTGCTGCTCCGTATAAAGCGAAGCCTGCCCATTATACTTTTTCTCCTGACTCCTCGGAAAAACGCTGTTCGCCAAGAATAAGAAACAGATATAAAGGAGATATTTCATAGCTTTTGAATCTATCCGGATTTATTAATCTCCCGCAAATATATACTTTTTTATTTATCCTAACAGTAAAATCATCTATCTTTGCAAAGATGAAAATTAATCAAATATGAAAATTCTCTGGATAGACCTGAATTGTTCTTACGCTCATTCCTCGCTGGCACTTCCCGCACTACATGCACAGATAGCGGAAAATACCTCTATTGAGTGGGTAATCGTATCTGCCACAATTAATGAAAACGTAGGAAGCATTGTAGATGATGCCTACCGCCATAAGCCTGATATTATTGCTGCGACAGCTTGGCTGTTCAATCACGAACAATTATTACATATCACATCAAGACTGAAAGCATTGCTTCCCGAAACCTGCCTCATATTAGGCGGTCCGGAATTTCTCGGAGATAATGAATTCTTTCTGCGCAAAAACCCTTTTGTGGATTGTGTATTCAGAGGAGAAGGAGAAGAAGCATTCCCCCAATGGTTAACTTGCTGGAATCATCCGGAACAGTGGAATACTATCCCCGGATTATGTTTTTTGGACGCAGATAAACAATATAAGGATAATGGGATAGCCCGTGTATCAAATTTCTCCGGATTAATTCCACCCGAAAACAGCCGCTTCTTCAATTGGAGCAAACCGTTTGTCCAGCTTGAAACTACACGCGGATGTTTCAACACATGTGCCTTTTGCGTCAGTGGAGGTGAAAAACCGATACGCACCCTCTCCATTGACAGCATCCGCCAACGGCTTCATACCATCCATGAACATGGTATCAAAAACGTACGTGTCCTTGACCGTACATTCAATTATAATACACGACGCGCAAAAGAATTGCTCCAACTCTTTTTAGAATATCCCGACATACGTTTTCATTTGGAAATACATCCGGCATTGCTTTCCGATGAATTAAAAGAAGAACTAAAACAGTTACCTCAAGGACTGCTACATCTTGAAGCGGGAATCCAAAGTTTGCGCGAACCCGTCCTTGAACAAAGCCGCCGTATGGGTAAGTTATCCGATGCCTTAGAAGGGTTGGAGTTTCTCTGTTCACTCCCGAATATGGAAACCCATGCCGACCTCATCGCCGGACTTCCCCTCTATCATCTTAATGAAATATTTGAAGATGTATATACCCTTGTCGAATATAATGCAGGAGAAATACAGCTGGAGTCACTCAAATTGCTTCCCGGCACAGAAATGCGCCGACGAGCCAAAGAACTCGGGATAAGCTATTCCCCCTTCCCACCCTACGAAGTTTTAGAAACAAACGAAATCAGTGTCAGCGAACTGCAAACGGCCCGCCAACTATCCCGCCTGTTAGACGGCTTTTATAATACTCCTGCCTGGCAATCACTGACAAGAGAATTGATATTAAACGATCAATCTTTCTTGTCTGGCTTTCTTGAATACCTAATACGGATAAACCTTATAGACCAACCCATGAGCTTGGAAAAACGAGGTCTTATACTATACGAATACTGCAAACAAAATTATCCGGAGTATCAAATGCAAGCCAGCATCGCATGGATAGAAGCCGGTATGTCATTAAAAAAAGTCCCGGCAGAAAAGGTAAAAACCAAACATCAGGTTCCACCAGAAAAATGGGAAGTCATATATGGAGATTATAAAGACAGTCTTCGGCTTTGCTTTCTCCCACTTGATGAGACAGCTCAATGCGGCTATTGGTTTGGATTTGAATCAGAAATACAAAAGGCTGTTCCTGTATTCAAGGCAAAGACTTGTTAGAAACAAATATCGTGTTTCGTATAAAATTGATTTCTTACAATCATTCTGCGGAGAGACAGGGTTTTGAACCCACAACTATAACCGCTTATATTTCAGCTACTTCGCTTTCAAAATTTCAAATAGGTAACGAAACAGTAACGATTTTCACATGTTGGGCTTGTCCAACTTTGACCGCTGTTTGTCTGCCTAACTTTCGGGTTCAAAGATACGGCTTTCTTTTGAAACTCGCAAATATCTGATAATAAATATTTTTGGGTTAGTGCAAGGTGCAAGCTATATATATAAATATATACTTGCACCTTGCACTAAAAAAGAATTGGGTAACAACCGATTAAAACAAAATCCGTATATTCGCATACGAAAACAGAAAAAAGGAAATAAATATGTTTACCAACCGAGATGAAGTATTGGAAAAGGCTTTGCGGATATTCGCAAAGATGAATTACGAGAAAGCAAGCCAAATGGAAATAGCCAAGACTTGCGGACTGTCGAAAGCGGGACTAACCTATTATTTCCCGTTCAAGCTGGACTTGTTCATGGCTGTCGCCGACAGGTATGTGTTCGACACCCAGCACTCGAAAAACAAGTTCAACTTCACTGACGGCTCGTTGTCGGAATTTATCGACCAGTACATAGCCGGAGTGGAAAACACGATGCAACGGCTCGTGCGCCTGCTGGATGACGGGAACAATCCCAGCGGGTGCAGTTTTAATTTCTATTACTACCACCTGCTGATGCAGGTAAGGCTGTATTATCCCAACGTGGAACAGAAGATAGCCGCCATATTTGAACAAAACCACCGGCTATGGAAGTCCGCCATTCATCGGGCGAAAGAGAACGGAGAAATAAGGTCGGATTTGGATGTGGAAGAAACGGCTTTGATGTTTTGGCAGATGTTCTTTGGGATGTCATTTGAACAATCTTTTCTTCAAGGGCTGGACACCAAGAAACTATCACAAAAACTGCACTTTATCTATTCGCTGATAAAAGCGTGAAACACGGCTCTATACTGCAATACTTCCCCGTTAGAGGAACTTTAACAAAATAAAACCAACTGTATAGTTGGTTTGCATCTTATCTTTTCCTATATTTGCGGTAATGATATTACTTTCAGTTATATGGACAATGTTCAGAAACAACGGGGAAGCATCGTGCTGCACAAGGAAACAAGGGACGGTGCGGACTACATACGGATAGAACATGCGGACAGTCAGGCTATCGCCCTGCTGTTGGCACAGGACAAGGATGTGGAGCTGTCAGGAAACGGCTCTGCCTATATAGCGTCCGCCGCTTTCCGTCTGCCTGATTTCTACGACCGCTATTCTCCCCACGCCTACATAGATTACAGCCGGGTTTACGTCAGGCATCCGAAGCCCCAACGGGAATACATATTGCCGAAAGGCTACCTCGAACTGTTGGAACAGAAGCGTTACAGCCCCTCGACTATCAAAACATACCGTGCCTATTTCAGCGACTTCATGGAATATCACAAGGGACGGAACATCGACCGCCTGAAAGTGCCGGACATCAACAAGTACATACTCTATCTTGTGAACGAGAAGAAAATCTCGGTGTCGCAACAGAATATGCGCATCAATGCTATCAAGTTCTATTACGAACAGGTGAAAGGCGGCAAACGGCAATACTACGGCGGTATCACCCGTGCCAAAGAGTACAAGAGCCTGCCCGAAGTGTTGAGCAAGAATGAAATTAAGCGCATCCTTGCACAAATTTCCAACATCAAGCATCACTGCATGATTTCGTTGGTTTACTCTGCCGGACTTAGAAGAAGCGAATTGCTTAACCTGACCCCGCAGGACATCAACAGTGAAACAATGTCGGTTCGCATTATGGGCAAGGGGAAGAAATGCCGTTATTCGCTCCTTTCACCCAAGTTGCTGGAAGAACTACGGCACTACTTCCGGGAATATCGCCCACAAAAATGGTTGTTTGAGGGCGAAACACCCGGAGAGCAATATTCGGCAAGTGCATTGGTGAAAGTGCTGAAAGAAGCCGCACATCGTGCAGGCATCAAACACCGTGTACACGTACACATGCTGCGCCACTCCTTTGCCACACACTTGCTGGAACAGGGAACAGACCTGCACACGATACAGGAATTGCTGGGACACAACGACATCAAGACCACAACCATTTATCTTCATGTGTCAAGTGCCCATAAAGCAAAAATCCCGAATCCTCTTGATACACTGGATAATTCGTGAGGTGCAGTTATAGAAGTATAGGAACGACACCATAAGGTGCGGTTATAAATAAATTACCAATAACAGTGCGATATGGTAAGCTAAAGATTTTATCATCATCAAAATTAAATACAATGGAGAAAAGTAGAGATTTTCAGTTATTTATGACTCAAAATGATGAGCAGCAATTTTGTGAGGAATTACGAGGGTACAATCCTAATATATTCTTTTTGGATATTTCTCCTTCTTCGGAAGCTGACATTAGCAAAAGACTATATACGTCTGTTGTAAATTCATCAAGTTCTTTCTTCTCTATCGTAAATTTTGATTTGATGACAATGGAAGAATTAAAAACGAGATACAAAAAATATGGCAAATATTACCATTTTGGTAGTATTGCAAGGGAACAAATGCAGTTCTTACGCTCTAAGCCGGATGCTAATGATTCCCATTTTTTAAGGAATGGTCGTATTGCTGATTCATATAACATTGAAGATAAAGATGAAAAAGAATGGAAGAATAAGGTATATGACATTTTAAAAAGGCATGGGGAAAAAGTTTTTTTGCTTTACCAAACATCACATGGATGTTGTGAAATTAGTATAAAGCCACAAAAAGGAATTGTTGCATATCCCTATGCTCTTCGGGAATACAATGGTCAAAATGGTTTCTTTATGAAATGTGGTGATGCCATATTTGTTGGTAAAGAGATTGCTCTTAATAATTAGGAATAGAAATCTTTGGCTAATACTTAAAAATATTGGTAACAAGCCAAGTTAGCTGCTAAACGCAGCTCCTTGTCAAGCCATTACCGACAACGAATAAAGTTATAAACATGAAGCATATGCAAATGATAATAACAATAGTGTGCATACTTTATGTAACCGCAAGTTGTACAACGCAAAAGGTTGCATATAGAGAAAGGTTTGAAGAAGCAAAAGGATATGCCCTTTATGCTTGTATCGCACACATGAACAAGTTTGTTGATAGTACATCAGTTATCAACAAAGATTATTCTGGCGAATATTTTGTTCAATTAAGTAGTTTATCGCTGGAAGAAATTATCAGAATTAAGGAATATGTGGATAAAGAATGTATGAATTATTGGAGTATATCACACAATCCGGAAGGTAATATGATTGCATATTCAACATGGAAATTCTATAACTCCAAAGACTTGGATAACTTTATTCATAAGACATTAAGGAAAAATATCGGTAACAACGAAAGATAGCATCTGACGATGCCCCTTTCTAACCATTATGAACAATTAGAGTACACGATATGAGAAATGAAATTTTACAGTTGAAAG
>ERZ791810.417-NODE-417-length-45182-cov-4.736034_pt1 | contig 45182 bp, 26 predicted proteins | sample MGYA00510304_ERZ791810 | MGnify/ENA primary metagenome ERZ791810 (study PRJEB30046, sample SAMN00791967) | human gut metagenome | study: EMG produced TPA metagenomics assembly of the A metagenome-wide association study of gut microbiota in type 2... | reverse complement strand
AGTGCGACGAAGGTGAAGTATGCTTTTGTGGGGGATGCGAATGTTAAGCACTTGTCAACAGCGAATGTCCCGGGAATTAAAGCGGATGGAGGTTGGAATCCTGAAAATTTAATTGATAGCGAGTTAGATAATAGCACAAACAGTGGTACTCTTTTGGGTATAGGTAAGCAGCCACATGTTACCCTTTCATGGACTAACGAATATCCCAAAGGCACAAGGATTGGTTTTAAGTTTGAAAGTCCAAAAGTCTTGGGATTGGAGATAGGCAAAAACATTAAAATCAAATTGTCGGGTAAGACGGGAGATCCAATAGTAACGAGTGTTAATGCTACATTGTTAGGTCTCAATTTGATAGGGACAAAACAATATAATGTATCAATTTCGGCTGACAGAGATTTTAATAAAGCAGAACTTATAGTTGAAGGAGTTGGTCTTATTGATATATGGAAGTTCTACTACGGCTACATCGAAGAAGAACCCGAGGTAACCCACCACCACGACCTCAACCTCAGCATGAACCCCGTCATTTGTCCGGAAGATACCGAGTACCAACTCCAACCTTCCGACGGAAGCGTCACATGGACATTGCAAAGCAAACCAGCCGGCGATAACACCGTAAAGGTTTCCAAAGACGGACAAGTAAGCAATATGACTCCCGGCGTAACAGGTGAATATGTTTTCGAGGCTACGGCGCAAGACGGATGTAAGGGAATCGTTACCCTTACCAAGGGATTCACGCAATCCGTCGATCCGGACTGTAACAAACCGATAGCGGACGAGATGGAACTTTCCAACAACATATACGATTCGAGCGGATCGTTGATAAGTATCTCTGATTTGCGAAATGAGCAAAACATCATAGATGGCGATATGAGCACCTATGCCGAATATATAGGTGGGGTGAAACTGGCCAATAACCTGCAAATCATCGGCGTAAAGAAAAAGACGACCGAGCCTATGTGGAAAGGCGGCAAACGAATCGGCTTTGTGGTAGAGATGGACAATGGGCTGTTGGGACTCAATGCGTTGGAATATTACAGGATTCGTTTGTACAATAATAAGACACATGGCTATGTATACGAAGAAGTGGTTAGTCATTGGAATACCGTCTCTGCCGGACTAATAGGCAGCAACCAAGTGCAGAAAGTCCGCCTCAGCGTGGACGTACCTGCCAACGTGGAGTTCGACGAGATTACATTATGGCGATCCGGATTGCTGAATCTGGAACTTTCCGCCCTACGCATTTACGGAGTCTTTATGAACGATACTGACTGTTATACCGACGATCCGCTGGGATGCAGCAGCACGATCATCTCCACGGCGACAACCGGAGCCTCGATCAATTACGACGAGACCGGTATCACGGGGCTTGTTTCCGCCGTCACGTTTATCAAAGATCTACAGTACCTGATTAATGATAATCAGGATACTTACACCTTTTCGGAAGGCATAAAGGTAGGAGCCGCCGTGAAATATGCCGTCAGACTGGGACGTACGATCGGAAAAGGCCAGCAGATCGGTATCATCATGGACCGGAAAACATATCTCGCCAATTTAGACGTGATCAGTGGCTGGACAATGAAAACCTATTACAAAGGCATAGAGACCGGCGACCAAAAGACCGGCTGGAACGTGCTGGGACTGGACGCCATCGGTTACGGCGATAAGATATACCTGTTGCTGAACCCCACAAAACCTTTCGACGAGGTAAGGCTTCAAACCGCTACGCTGGTGGAAGCATTGGAAGGTCTTAAGCTCTACGGTCTGTTTGTTCGCGACGATGCCGATGGCGATGGCATTCCCGATTGCGAGGATGAGGAAAACTGCGAGAAGCCCGATGTACCGGGTGATATCGATCTCTCACTTTCCGTCACGCATCTTTGCCAAGGCGGTCAATTAACAGTTACCATCAAAGGTGAAGCAAACACGATTTACAAGATCTCATGTCCGGAACAAGGTCTCAGCAACATAGAGGTACAAACAGATACCAACGGACAATGTACTTGGACCGAGACGATGCCGAATCCGGGACACGACCTCACCTTGACCGTTACGACACAAGACGGTGGGAAGAGCGCATCCAAGACATTCACGGTACATCCGCTTCAGACCACATGGAAAGGAACGTTGAATACCGATTGGAACGACTGGGACAACTGGTCGGACGGCTCTCCGCTGCGTTGTACGAACGTAATCATACCGGCAGGTTGCCCCCGTTATCCCATCTTGGCAAGTAATGCGACAAACCAGTGCGACAATATCCACTTCGAGGCGGGAGGCGAAGTGGTGAACACTTGCTGGTATATACGCAAGCCTCTGTCGATATGACGCTCGATGCGGATCGCTACTATATGCTCTCCGCTCCCTTGCTGGGTATGGTAACCGGCGATATGTTCATCCCGACAGGAGGAAATCCGAAGGTCTTCACCGAGGCAAATGCCGCAAACGCTCCCCAGAACCGTTTCAATCCCCGCATTTACCAACGCCTGTGGGCAACCAACGCCAAGGGACAGACAATGACGAACAGCAACGTTACCATCACCCCCGACGAGACTCGTTGGACCCCGCCCTTTAACGCCTTGGCAGAGGCATACGAACTGGGCAAGGGCTTCTCCTTGAAAGCGGTCAGGGGTACGGCAAGCGGGGCGCTCACTTTCCGTTTCCCGAAAACCCATACCGAATACGAATACGTGACGGATACCAATAAACCGACCGGAATCAAGGAGAAAATCCGGCGGACAGGGACAGGACGTTTCATTTATGAGAAGGAAAGTGTCCCAGTATTTCCTTTAATAATCACGCTATCCAACCAAGAAGCCGGTACCACCTTCTTGGCAGGAAATCCGTTTATGACTCATATCGATATTGAGAAATTCTTGGAAGAAAACGACGTTATCACCTCTGTCAAAGTGTACGATGGCAACACCGCCAACTCACTGATATTGGCCGATGGGCAATTGGTGAGCAACGGTACCGACTATACGCACATCGCCCCGATGCAATCGGTATTCGTGACGGTGAAGAACGAGGCAGCCACCTTGGATGTAACTTATACGGCGGACATGTTAGCCTCGGCTCCGGGTAGTTCGTTGAAGAGCGCCCGAGAAATGGCTGAAGATCTCTCAGACCTGAGATTGAGCGCAACGACCGGCAAACAGTCTGCCAAGACCTTGATCCGTTTCTCTCCGACGGCCTCGAAAGCCTACGTCCCGGGAGAAGACGCCGAGCTATTGGTCGATAACGAGGTACGTCCGGTCATATCCTTGTTCAGCGTGGCAGACGGCAAACCGCTCGACATCCAGCAGCTGGATATGGCAGACCGGATCCCCTTGGGCTTCTATCTGCAAACACCGGACACCGTCTCCCTTACCATAAGCAAAGGCGAGGGCGGGGAATGGAGCGGATGGTATCTGTCGGATGTCCAAAGCCAAAAGAACTACTCGTTGGAAACAGCCGAGACGGTGATCCCGCTGGGACTCCTCGGCACGAACGTCGGCCGCTTCTTCCTCATAAAAGGCGATCCTACGGCGAACGAGGCGATCTCCGGCAACGAAGCCCATTGCTATTGCTACCGTAAGGGTACGGATCGTATCGTTGTCCGTTCTGTAAACACCGTGATGAAGCGTTGCGAGATCTACTCCGCTAGCGGAACACTCGTGGATCAGGCTAATGGCGAGAGCATGGAATACCGCCTTCGCCCGACTTCCGGTGTCAACATCATCAAGGTGTATCCGGCGGAGAAGGAACCCCAAGTATTCAAGATCGTATGTTATTAAAAGGAAACCGCAAGGATGTCAAAAATATAAATACTGTTATATGAAACATTCCAAAACATGGATAATATCTCTGTCATTGTTATGGCTCTCTGTCGGTTGCTCAGACGAGCTGGCTGGCGATCCGGCAGGCGATGTGGCAGGTAAATTGCACGAGGTGGAAATCACCTTCAACATGGGTGTCAATGCCGGATTACATTTGTCTGGCAGGTCGGCAAATATGCCTATTGCCAACACTACCAAGAGTAACACATCGGTCAAGCCCCGCGAATTGACGACGTGGGAGCCTGCGCAGCAGGTGAATGATATGCGTATATATGTGTTCCGTTGTTCTGAAAAAGAGGGAAAAGAAGGGGATTACACGTTCTATGTCCCAACAGATCTTGAGAATGCGGGGAAAGATTATTATGATGTTTCCGAAAAAGGGTATTTCACGAACGAATCCCCTTATTATTCTAAAGAACACGAGGGAAAATTTGAAACCCATACTTTTTCCATCAAACCTATGCTGGAAGAAGATTATTACTACAAGTTTTTGGCAGTAGGCAGGGATGATAAATATGCGGTGGAATGTACCACAGACGGAGAAATTGAATATCAATGGGGGTGGAAATGGTTGAAAGAGCCATTGTTTACTAAGAATGTTACCAAATTTTCCGATGCAAGCATAGAGAATGGTGTTGTCTTACCGGTGGTGGATGAAAACGAAGAACCGTTTTGGTGTACGGAAATATTTTCCGGCATACTACGGGAAGGAGATAAAGAAGATGCCATCCTTGTTAGTGGAAGTACCAAAGGATTCCAACGGGAAATCACGCTGAAACGTGCCGTAGCCGGACTGATGTTCTATGTAAAGAATATTCCCGCTGAAGTTGTCGATAATTCGGGAGGAAAATATAATGGAGACACTTTTACTCCGAAGTTTGTCGCTTTAGTTTCCTCTGTTACCTCCAAATCTACCGGGCTGGTAAATAGGACAATGCCAACCACGAGCGATTATGTGCATTCTACTGTTCAAGATGCGTCATTGGCATATATTGACTTAGAAAACGATGATGCATGGGTGATAGATAAAACCAAAAAGATATTTACCCGCCCGGCAAATGCGGAAAAAGGCTGGCCTGAAAACAGTTTTATGGTTTCCAATTTCGTGATGCCCACTTCGCTGGAGTGCATTAATAAGGTTTTAGAATTGGAAAGCAATTTACCTGAAGAGCCGATGACTTTTTATCTGCATTACGGCGCAGAAGTTAAAAAAAATCAATATAATCGTTTTGTCAAGATCAAGATAGGCGCATCGGACGGTTCGTCTTCTATCCTGTGCCCCATAGAAGCAAACCATCTTTATTCGCTGGGGCGGAAAGACAATGAAAAAAATGAGCCTTACCCCTTGACACCCGAGAATGACGAAATCACCATCACCGTTCATGCCGATTGGGATAATGTAGGCAACTTTGGGTTGGAGGATTAAGACGATATATGAAATGAAATAAAAAAGCAACAGATATGAATCAGAAATTATCGTACACATTTAAAGGAATGCTTCTCTTCCTGGCTTGTCTGGCGACCACCGGATGCAGCCGGGAGGAAATGCTCACTCCCGAAACGCCCGCCGACAGCCGGCCGAAGGTAGAATTGGCCTTCAGCGCCTCTCCGGACCTGACAACACGTACCACGCTGCCCGGTCCGGACAACCTGCAACACGTCCGTGAGGTGCAACTCTATATTTTCAACGGTACGGAAAACACAGCCATGTGCGTGGCCTCCGAAGTGGTGGACTGGACGGACATTGCCGCCCCGGATGAAGGGAGACCGACAGCCTCTAAAAAACATCCGGTGCAATATAAGAGTTTCGAGGCAGACAAGCCCTACACCTTTCTCGCCATAGGTCTGGACGACCGTTCCGGAGATACCTACAACCTGCCCAAAGCGGTAGAAGTAAACACCACTACGCTTGCCAATGCCAAGGCGATATTAGCCACCGGCAAGACACGGCAAGACATCGCCGTTTCCGAACTCTTCGGCGGCTCGATCGTCCTGACTCCCGACGCCAATAACACAGTGACGGGAACCATAGACCTCCGATCTCCTCTATCGCCGGGTAGCCGGCGTGATGGGCTGGTTCAAGAACATCCCCCAGCAGGTGAACGGAACGGACGTGGCCTCCCTGCGGATCGAGCTGTACAAGGCACAGAACAAAAGCATCTGGCTCAGCAAGCCCCAAACAGGAGAAGACGTAATCATGGATCCTATCGAAGAAACGGGCGACGACAACAAGATCCTCGTGCAGATAGACCTGACGGAAGACGATTTTCAACAGGATAAGGTCATCTCGAAAGGCTCGTACGTGCTCCCCATGATCGCCCCTTTCGCCTCGGAAGAAGAAATGCGGAACGCGGGATATGATGATGCGGACATCTACGTGAAAGATTATACCCTCCGGGTAGTCTTGGCAGACAACGCAGGAAACATCTTGCAGGCAAAACGAGTAAAAGATAAAGAAGCCGATGCCGATGGCGATACGTCAGGCGGTACCGGAGTCATTATCACCGGAAACGCCTACCGCTTCCCCATCAACGCCAACTGGTTCTACCCGATAGGGACAAAAGAGAATCCGGTGGAATGGCCGGAGGAAGGCGACAATAATATCGTGATTACCGTAAACCCTAACTGGGAAGGTGTTACTGAATTGCCATTGAAATAATCACAATAAACAGCAATAACAAATATGAAAAGGATTTTAATTTATATACCCTTGCTGCTGACGTTACTCGCTTGTAGTGAAGAGGAAACCGGTTTGTCCGGGAAACAACCGGAAGCAGCGGTCCGTGTCCCGTTCAGTATTTCCGTCTCGTCGGCAACGGACAAAGGATTAGGTACACGAGCAAGCGGAAATGCGGAAGAACTGCCCGGTATAAGCGGTTCTTCCGATGTGGATTTTTTGAAAATATGTGTATTTGTAAATGAATCCGGAGAGGGCAACGATAATCCGGAAAAATTCCTTTACGTCCCTGACTTAGTAACCGTAACCAAACAAATCGGTGAAGCCGGGGAATATAAGGCTGAAGGATATATCACCCCGGTCGAAGGAAAACCGGATGCCACTTACCGCATATTGGCACTCGCTTATAAACAGGCAAACGAGTCTTGGCTGGATTGGGGTAAGTTTACCGAGGGAGTGAGCTTGCAAGAGGTGACTGTCGAATTGGTAGCCGGCGGTTTTACACCGGAATTGTTCACCGGCTATTTGTATAAGGTAACTGAAGATACCCAAGCGGCATCGATTGGTGCAAATGTTGAAAAGGCGGTATTCGAATCTATTGCCGGTATAGACGGAAATACGAAGCTTGAGGGATATTTGTTTCGGGCGGTGTCGCGTGTCTCTGTTGAGTTAAGCGGCATTCCGGACGAGGTAAAGAGCCTGTCTCTCGTATCTCAAAAATACCGGACTTCAAGCCCGGTTTATAACAGCACCTTTTTGAATGAGTTACGAAACGTGGGAGGAGCTCGGTATTATTGCTATCCGATGGGAAGCCCTTTTGAATCAATTGGAGAGAGCATGACAACTGTTGCGACAGTAGCCAAAAACGAAATAACAAATGGAGAGGCTACGCTTCAAGCCTATTTTTTCCCTATGGAAAATTATGGTACGGGAGAGAACCGGATAGAAAACCGTACCTATTTTTACGTCGATGTTGAAACCGGTAAAGGAAAGCACCGGTTGCACGTGAAAGCAACTGATACTGAGCCGGTAGAAACTATCTGGCATGGAATCTTTGAGAGGCTTGTCGAGTCCAACGCTTTCATACTCCGCATTAACTGGCAGATAAAGTTAAGTGGTAGCTACGACACATTGGCATCCGGCAACCTGCTGATTGACGAAGGAGAAATGGGAACAGCGGAAGGCGGTGCGCTCGAACCAAAGGAATAACAACTAAAAATATAGTATATGAGAAATTTGATTTATATATTATCGATGATGTTGCTCGCATTGTTGGCATCATGCAGCGATGATGAGCGATTGCTCCCCGGGAAAGAAGAAAACGGCTCCCGTATGCGCTCCATTACATTTTCGTTAATGCTCGACGAAAGCAAGGACTTCTCTGTCAGCACACGAAGCAATGACAAGAACGGTGTTCCCTTCGATGACCCGAATTTTAAAGGGAAGTATGTTGTATATCTGTACCTTTTTAGAGAAGAGCAAGACGGTAATCAGGAATATATCCTTGACCGCATGGAAAAAGTAGAAACTTCACTCTATTCAATACAGAATTTGGAGTATAGTGTGAATTATAAATATCTTTTTGTGGCGGTTTCGATGGGTGACGAGAGTGAAACGTTCTTGACTTCTGCCAGAGATTTCGGTACAATGAGTTTTGATAATCCAGTCACTGAAACGATTAAAATCAATACAACCAATCTGAAAAATTGCTTCTTCCCCTTTTTCTCGGAAGATAACGGGAATTTATCTTATGGAGAAGACGTTACATTTTCCATTGAACGTGATTTAGTGGTATTCGCCGACGGAAACGCCATTCCGGGTAATCTGGAATACCATACTCCGACCAAATTGCTGATGACACGACAGATAGGGGTAGTCGAGATAGAACTGGACAGAAAGGATGTAGCCGGTAAAGAAATTTCCTGCTCTGTCAATTCCGATTATTACCGATTGTATTTTTCACAGATGATAAAAGATAGTAAGGACGGTTATACGTCGCAGAATGGAGCGGATTTTGAAGATGAAGACACTGGTGACTGGAGTGAAACTTATGGACCGGGTGACTATTTTTCAAATGCCAGTAACGGTATGGCATCCATTGAAACATTGCCAACTTTCACCAAGACAGTAACAGTTCCCGCAGAAGTGGCAAATACAGAAAAATATTATCTGCAATTGTATCTCCCTTATACAACAGCCCAACCGGTTGGGGCGAGTGTACCTGCTAATGAACAAGCCAATTTTGTATACAGTAATTCAACAACTTCAACAACCCCCGGAGTTTCCATCAACATAGATGGCGTTACATATAACGCAGACAGAGCGTTTCCTATTCACCGTAATACAAGGACCGTTTTCTGGATTAAGGGAGGACGGTTGGAGACAACTTTCGGACAAGGTGGTATTGGCTTGGAAGATGATGAATGGGACGGATTAGATTAATTAATTGCTTATAACGGAATAACATGAAAAAGTATTATATATTATCATTCGCCGCAAGTCTGTTCTTTTTCGCCTCTTGCGAGAAAGAAACAATGTTTGCGGAAAATACGCTGCCGGAAAAGAACGACAGTGAGGACTACTTCATAAACTCGGAAGACACAGCCGGGATTGTCGTGCCGGAAGGTCATGCGCTGGTTGTTTTTCCCGGAAGCAAAACGCAGACAAGAGCTGCATTGGAAGGGAGTAGTGACCGGATATCCCACCTGAAATATATTGTTTATCAATTGAAAGATGGAGAATATGTGCAATATGGCGAGGTCAGAACCGTGTTCAATTTTCCCGGAGAGAAAAACTGGCCTTATCAGGCGGTGACGACTACATTGCCAACCGCTGACGGGCTGAAGTATAAAGTGGTATTTCTGGGGAATGTAGATAACAGTTTGTTTAAAGGTGAAGAAGTATTAAGCGGTGTCGGGGATGGTAGCAAGTATACAGATGCCCGCATCCACTTGCCTTCCATAGGGAATTTTACCGCACAAAACCTGTTCCACTGGTGTACCAGCCAAGAATTTGATCCCTCCAAGGAGAGTGAGCGGATAATACCTATCAAATTGCAACGCATAGTAAGCCGCAGCATATTGACTACTTATGGCATTCCGGAGGGAGTAGATGCGGGAAACATTGATAAAGATAATTACTCAAAGCGTTTTTACAGCAGCCTGCTGGATAAAAACCACCCGTTAGGACTGGGAGAAAAAGTATTCGGAGCCGAAGGGATAATAAAAGAACAGATACGTAAGGTGCTTGAAAGGGATATTGTGTTTCCGATTGTTCATTTGTTTGTAAACGAAGAGGGGATTGACAAAGAACTGGAAGTAGTGCAATGGTATAATCTGGTGAAAGATACATATTGGGGTAACTATGTAAACGCAGATCGCCAAAAAGGTAATTGGTATTATGATTCAAAAGAATCACTGGAACAGAATAAGACATGGTGGGAGAATAACGGAAATCAGTTTTATAACAAAGTTCCCAATGATATAGTAAAGTTCGCAAACGAATTATATAAAGGAGAAAGTCTGTATATTGAAAAATTACTTGCCGCATTGGAAAAAGACAAGCCTGTATATAGAATCACCTCCAGTAGCTATGAAGGTACAGCAATTACGGAATCTTATTCTAATGCAAAAAAAATTACAGCGGAAGAATTGCAGAAAAGCCAGAAAGCTGACAATTCATTGCTAAAAACATGGTTTGATTACGGCAGTGGAAATATGCGACTTTCGTTGGACGGTGAGATTCCATCCTGTATTGATTTTGATTTGAATGTTCAAGAAACAAAAAGCGAGGAACAGTCTTTCAGCATACCGCTATCGCCTGCCGGAGAACGAAACGACCGTTCTTTGGAAATTATATTGCTGGGCGAAAGAACAGATGCAAAGTCATATAAATTCAACCCTCTCTCTCTTTCTTACAACGGTAAGAATGTGGCTTTGCCTGAAACCGACTTCCCTTCACAAGCCTTGTTGTTTAACCAATCAACAACTTATCGCATTGTTCCGGAAATTCAAAGTATAGGAGACAAAACGGTCGAAATAGAACAAAGCAGTAAAATTGTTTTTTCCTACCAAGATTTTATTGACAGTCTAATGGAGGATATAGCTCAAACACCTATTTCATCATGGGAAAAAGGATATGTGGGAACATTATTTAAGGCGGCATTATATTTTTCGGCAGCGATAACAAACGTGAGTAATATTACTGATATCGACTTAGATTGGAATGATAACACAGGATTGCTGTCTTCTGGAAACAATCTAAATCTTTACGACCAGCCCTATATCGAGTTCAAGATACCCGATTTCAGTACCGATAACCTGAACTGTACGCTAAAATGGGAGGCTAAATAGAATTACATCTCTTATTGTCTAATCAAATAAAGTTTAAAGCAATGAAGAAGTTATTGATGTTTCTTGCAGCTTGGTCATGTTTGTCGGGGCCGTTGCAAGCGAAAAATGATCCGGTCACATTGGAGAAGATGACTCCGTTGGTTGGAAGGAATTGTGTGATCAACCAAATCGACAAAGAGCTGGTTGACGTAATCGGTCTGGAGGCTTCGTTGGGAAATCTGGTCGATACCAACGTTGATAATTACGCCAGCCTTAGCGGACTGGCTGGCGTAGATGTCGCTTACCATCAGATTGTGTCGGTAAAAGACGTTAAGTATGTATATGAAGGAGGCCAAGAGGCCGGATTCGTAATCCAAAGTGCTTCGGAAGGTACGAACTTACTGACTGTGGATGTGTTGAAACTGTTTGTCATTGAAACTTATTTGAATGGAGAGAAGCAAGAGGGTTCTGTTTATCAAGAGGGCGAAAGCGGACTACTGGATCTGAACTTGATAACTATCGCGTCAAACGGGCAGACGAAAGTCTCCATCCGTACAACCAAACCGTTTGATGAGGTTCGGCTTGCCGTTTCCGGAGTGAACGTTGAGGCTTTTAAAAGCTTGAAACTTTACTATGCTTATGTGGGCGAAAACCCAATCCATCCTATTACCCAGACTAGATTTTATCCGAATGCCTCTGTTCTCGGCCACCGTTTGAATGGTATCGGCAACGAATGGACTACCGCTATCTGGAACTGGCCGGACCAGAAAGAGAAACTGGTAGGCATAGGCTCGGAAGACAAAGGTGTAGGATTCGGTACATTGAGTAGCTTGCTGACCGAACCACGTGTGACGGTGGATGCGGGAGAGACCATACCGGCAAATACAGAAGTCGGCTTCCTGATAGAAAGCGGTTCTGTTTTAGCCATCAATATCCTGAACAATACAATACTGACAACCTATGATGCAAGCGGCGAAGAGGTGGAGTCGAAGAAGATTGTTTCGGTATTAGGCTTATCAGCCGTTAGCGGTAGCAGGACTACGGTCAGTATGGTGACAACCAAGCCTTGCCAATCTGTAAAAATCCAGTTCGGCGGTCTGAATGTAGATGTAGGCGGCACGAAAATCTTTTACGCTTACACTCGTGATGCCAACATATATGTAGATACGGAATGCGACTTAAAATTGAGTGCCAATGCTTCTGTTTGTTCTCAAGAATCCTATCAGCTTAGCGGTGTGGACGGCATCATGTGGAGCATTCACAGTCAACCGGCAGGTGCCAATGCGACCGTTTCCGCAAAAGGCCTGGTAGAAGGCATGAGCAAGCCGGGTGAATATGTGATTAAAGCGCAAAAAGGTAATTGTGAGGATTTCGTAACGATTAACAATTCTCCTACATCGCCAATTTCTTCGGAATGTAACCGTCCGATAGTGGGTGAGAATATAATGCCGTTCAGCCCGCCCGGTGGCGGTTGCCTGCTTTGTCTGTCTCCGGAATACGAAGACTTCGGCAATGTGGTAGACGAGGACTTGACCAACTATATCGAATACACCAAAGGGTTAGACCTTCTATCGAACACGAGCATTTATGGCGTGCAGAAAATGGATGGAATTTATCCGGCGTCAGAAAGTAATCCTATACGTGTCGGTTTCATTATGCAGGCAACAGACCAGTTTCTGACGGCAGATGTTTTGAAGTTCTTTACTATCAAAACATATCTGGGTGAAAAATTGCAGGAATCCTCTCCGATCGATGAGAACGATGCTGTCGGGGCGAACCTGATCGGTGGAACGAGTAACCAGATGCGCTACAGTTTTGTTGCGACCAAACCGTTTGACAAGGTTTCAATCTGGACAGCAGGCGTGTTAAGCCTGAATCTGAGCAAATACAGAATTTATTATGCGTTTGAAGAACCTGCAAGCAGTGATTGTATGGCCCAATATACTTCGGGCGGTTGCTTGTCTTTGCTTTCTTCCCGGCAAGGCGCTACGATCAATTACGAACGTAGCGGATTTGGTGGTATTGCCAACGTGGGGGCTTTCATGAGAAATCTGGCCAACCTGCTCGATGGAGACATGACTACTTTTGCTTACATCAACAAGGTTGCGGGTGTCGCTGCAAACACGACCTTGTCTATCAAGACTGATAAAGTGTTTGAGGATGGATATCAGACAGGTTTTGTTGTCGAAGAACAAACTTGGTTGGGTAATGTGGATTTATTACGTCTACTGCGTGTGAAAACTTATTTGAACGGTATAGCTACCGGCGATGAGTCCATTAAGCCGGAAGTTCTTTCTCTGGATTTGATAGGTTCTTATGGAAAGTCTTTGGTGGCTATCACTCCGACGAAACCGTTTGACGAGATTCAACTTGACATGGGCGGTCTAGTTGACGCATTGGTGGAATTAAAAGTATATGGGGCATTCGTGCAGCCTGATACCGACGGTGATGGAATCCCGGACTGTATGGACAAGAATCCCTGTGGAGAGGAATTGATCCCTTCTACGACCGGTGTATATTGCGTGGGAGATCAAGTGAAAGTTTCTTTTTCAGGGGGAAACCCTCAAGGCGATTATACCTTACAGATTGGAAATGCCTCATACCCGTTCACTGACGGTTATGTTGAATTTCAGGCCGAGACTTCCGGACAATTCAAATGTGACATTTTGATGGACGGTGAGGAGGTTTATACCAATTTGCCTATAACCATTCATCCTTTGGAAACCCAATGGACGGGTGCGATATCTACGGATTGGAATGAATGGGGTAATTGGACGAAAGGAACGCCCTATATATGCACAAACGTAATTATCCCATCTGTAGAAAACCTGGAAACAGGCAATGGTGTCAATTATCCGATATTGGAAGAAGGCTTGTCTTATTATTGTAACGGCATCCACTTTGCCCCGGGCGCAGAGGTAATCCGTCAAGATTTACTGATGTATACGAAAGCATGGGTAGAACTGAAAGTGTTACCTCAAAGGCAATATATGGTATCCATACCTTTGAAAGAAACATATGCCGGTGATATTTTTATTGGCTGGGATGAAGACTCTACAGAAGTGCTGCCTTATGAGTCTCGTGAACCTTTCACCTCTTTGAAAGGACATGTTAAAAGACAAAATCCGTCTGTAACAAGTCGTGATTGGAATGTAAGATGGATGGTTAACGCAACAGACAAGCTTTTGGCATCCGGGTTCACAATGTTAGCAAATAACGGAACCGTTTTTGATTCGGCAACTCCATTTATATTCCGTTTTGGAAAAGAGGATCTGGAATATCAAAGATATACGGCAGATGGTTCATTTGAGGATGGCACAATTAGGATAGATAGGGATGGTGCCAATGTCGGTAAGTTTATTTGGGATAAGGAAGGTGAAATAGATAAATTCCCATATAGGGATACCCTGAATATTAATTCCGGCAAATATTTTGTTGTAGGAAATCCTTTTATGGCTCATTTGAGTGTTTCTAAATTGATAGCCAAAATCAATGAGAATGGTGGTATTGTACAGCCATACGTCAAAGTGTATGATGGAAATCCCGATAATTCGACAGTCTTGCCAACAAGACCGATGGTTACTTTAGACGCAACCGATACTAATGCTAAAATTGCTCCAATGGAGGCATTTTTCTTGGAATCTATAAATAATAGTACCCGTCAATTAATCGTTCCATTTACTCCGGACATGATGGCTCATGGCGATTATAGCGTGGCAGAACCTGCTTTACCGAAAGCCCGTTCCGCCGAGACTAATGAAGCAGGCATCAGTCTTGTGGACATCAAGGCTTACGCCAAAAACGGTGAAGCCGTTATCTCCTCCAGCGAGACAATCACAAAGGTAGAGGTGGTGACTATCGCGGGACAGGTCCTCTTGGCTAAACGGCCGAACTCAACCGAATGCCGTATGGCATTGGGCGAAGGCGTGAACATCGTCAAGGTGACAACGGGGAACGGCACGCAGAATTTCAAATTGGTGAAATGATTTTTTTGACCCTATATATGATCGAATCATTGACCGATGATATTCGATCAGTGTAAATCCCTGTCGGTGGACAGGATGAGGTTTACAAGGCAACGACCGGCTTGTGAAAGTAGGCGTTGCCTGTTTTTTCTCAGAATGATGCTAAAAGAAATAAATATGAAAAACGAATTATTTTTTAATGACTATCTTGGATTCAAGGTAAACAGTCGTAAGACAATGCTTCCGGAAAACCGGACAGGAAGTTTGCTGACCGGAATGATCGGTGCCGGAGAGATACCGGTCTATGCGGACTGTCTTTCTACGGGGCTTCCATCCCGTATATCAATGGAAACGATGTTCAGGGAATGGGCCATCCGGAACAAGGAGGAGGCGGTGCGCATCATCGCCTGGCTGAAAGCTGAGGGTTGTAGGGAGCTATACCGAAAGTATTATCCTTTCATTGACCCGGGCATCTCCCCGAGTGAATGTAAACAGAGGACTGCCGAAAAATATACGGACGGTTCCTGTCGGGAATCTATAATCTATCCTTTCTCACATTCCATCTATTCCTTATATTCCTGCATGAGATTTATGGAAAATCACCCAGACTTTGCGTTTACCCGAAATAATTTGCCCTCGACAGTCATCGCTTGGGACATGAGCCGCTTGATCCTGCTTGCCCGCCTTTGTTTTGATTGTGGTTATCTGACCGAAAGGCAAGCGTGGGAGCATATAATTGAGGCAGACCGGAGGGCATGGAAAAACTACACTGGCATACAAGGATTTTTCATGGGCTGTCTTTCCGGTTGTGCTTTTTCCAACGGACGGAACGAAAAATTTGACAACTGCCTGCGTACCGTGGAAAAATGGGCTTGGCTATATTCAAATAGTATTGTATGAACGGACAATAAAATAACATTTAATGATTTGTTTATGAGGATAGAGGATACTTCATTGCAGCAGAAAGTTATTTTGGGGTATATGATACTGATCGTAGTGATTTGTAGCATAGTTGCCATTTTGTTACATGAACGAAGCTATATGAAGGAGATAAAGACGGAAACCTCTGAAATCCGCAGGATACGCCATGATGTCAGTGCCGCACACCGTGGCATTACAGAACTTGCCACACGAGGAGAGTCCGTTATGGCATGGGAGAATGCCGATTATTGTGAATACCGCAAAAGACGTCTGAATATTGACAGCCTGTTACAGGTCTTGAAAGTAAACTGCGGGACATTTGTCCGTCCCGAGCATATAGATACGTTGCGCAGCCTGCTGGAGGACAAGGAAAAACACCTGCTGCAAATCATGGAAACTTTTGACCGGCAAGAAAAAGCGGACAGCCTTTTGGTCACCCGCTTACCAGAAGTGGTGAGGCAGGCTACCCATATTCGTACCGTGAAGCAGAGGAAAGAAGGGCTTGCCGGATTTTTGGGTGGAAAAGAGACCAGACAGCTACTTCCGTCTGCCCAAAAACTGCACACATTCAGTGGCAACTTGATAGCCATGCAAAAGGAAAGGACAGAAGCAATGGCGGCCTATACCGATAGTCTACGGAACCGTAACAGGGAACTAAACGGCAAGTTGTATTCTTTTATTACCTATCTTGATGGAAAAGCGGAAGTATCGTTCAAGCAACGGGAAGAGAAGGTGACTGAAGCATGGGAACTGTCATACAGATTGTTTTCAGTCGTAATCGTTTTCGCTTCCATTCTGTTGGTCGTTTCATTCTTAATTATAAGGCATGACATACGGAAAGAGGAAAGCGTGAAATCGCAGCTTAGAAAGATAATACGCGAGAATAAGGACCTACTGGAAATGCGCAAGCAAATCATTTTAACCGTTTCACACGACATACGCGGACCGTTGGGCAATATCAACAATTGTGCGGAACTGGCTTCGGATACTCGCGAGAAAAAGAAACGTGAAGGTTATCTGGAAAGCATCCGTCACTCCTGTCAGCACATCCTTCGTTTAGTAAACAATCTGATGGATGTATATAAAATCAACGAGACTCGTGACATACGCAATGACGTTCCTTTCCGTCTGGAAAAATTGCTTGGCAGTGTTTCGGAAGAGTATGCCCGCAAAGCCAATGACAAGGCGTTGTTGTTCAAGCGGGAACATAAGAGTTGTAGCGTTACGGTCAAGGGCGACGCTGACAAACTGGAACAGATATTGGATAATTTGCTGACGAATGCTGTGAAATTTACTCCGTCGGGTACGATAGGTTTCTGTACTGAATATACCACCGGAAAACTATTTGTGGAAATCTGCGATACGGGCATAGGTATGGACAGGGAAACGGTGGAGCGTGTCTTTCGCCCGTTCGAGCGTGCGGCACAGGAGGTAAACTCCGAAGGGTTCGGTTTGGGACTTTTCATCACCAAAGCTCTTGTAAAGGTGCTGGACGGCACCATTGATGTGAAAAGCCAGCCGGGTAAGGGGACGATGTTCCACCTTATGTTTCCTTTGCCGGAAACCACAGAGAAGGTGGAAGCGGAAGAAGTACCGTCACAAATACCGGCAGTACTTCCCAAAAGGGTGCTTGTGGTGGACGATGATACCATCTTATTGAAAATTGCCGAGGACATGCTTGGACGCAATGGGGTGATATGTACAACCTGTCATAACGCAAAGGAAGCGGTCCTTGCACTCCGTAATTCGGACTACGATTTGGTGCTGACTGACATACAGATGCCAGTGACTGACGGCTTTGGCCTGTTGAAATTATTCCGCAGTTCGGATATAGGTAATTCACGCACTGTTCCTGTAGCAGTGATGACGGCACGGGGAGACGGTGATTCGGGTGTGTATGTCAAGTCCGGATTTTGTGGCTATATCCATAAGCCGTTTTCCATGAAAGGGCTGTTGGCATTCATATCTTCCGTGACTACCGGTCATATTTCCGGAAAATCTTTTTTTGACTATGAGCGCCTGATGGAAAATACGGATGACCGCCGACATATGTTTGGCCTTATTGCGGAGGAATCGGAAAAAGATCTGGCCGAACTGGAATGTGCACTGGAAGGGCATGATCGTGCAATGATGCGGAAAGCTGTACATAGAATGATGCCAGTATGGGAACTCTTGGGAGCCGACGGACAATTGTCGGACTACCGGTGTGCCTTGCATGACGAGGCAGTGAGTGATGAAATATTAAAGGAGCACACACTGGAAATCATGGAACAGATAAGGACATTGATTGGTGAAGCCAATAATGAAAAGAGAAAAATAAATGATGAAAAAGACAATATTGATTGTAGAGGATAATTTGATACTCTGCGATATTTTAGAGAAGTGGCTGTTGCAAGCCGGTTATGAGGTTATTACAGCCGTGGACGAGCCTACGGCCCGCCAGAAAATCAAGATGCGGGATGTGGCACTGGTGCTGACCGATGTACGTCTGCCTAAAGGCGACGGCATCAGTCTTTTGGAATGGAGTATGGAAGAAAAACGTGATATCCCTTTCGTGGTGATGACCGAATACGCCTCCATAGCCGATGCCGTACGTGCCGTCAGGATGGGGGCAAAGGACTATCTGCCCAAACCCGTATATAAAGACGGGCTGCTGGAACTGCTTCGCGGATTGTTGAAGCTACCTGTCTCTATATGCCGGCAACAAAAAATATTGGAACGTCACAGCCCCGCAGCCCGGAAAAACGACCGGATTGTCCGACGTGTGGCAGGCTCGGATCTGCCGGTGATGATCCTCGGGCCGAACGGATGCGGAAAAGAATCCGTAGCCCATGCAATTCATCAGTACAGCGCACGCAGGAACAAGCCTTTTGTAGCTGTCAATTGCGGTTGTATCTCGAAAGATCTGGCGGCCTCGGAGTTTTTCGGTCACATGAAAGGTGCGTTCACCGGTGCGTACAGGGATGTCACCGGTTATTTTGAAACGGCCCGCGGCGGTACACTCTTTCTGGATGAGATAGGCAGTATGCCCCATGAGGTTCAGGTCTTGTTGCTTCGGGTATTACAGGAAAAGGTATATACTCCGGTAGGTGACCGTAAAGAATATGAAACTGACGTGCGTATCCTCTCCGCTACGAACGAGGATATGGAACGTGCCATGCGTGAGGGGCGTTTCCGGGAAGACTTGTACCACCGGCTTGCCACATTCGAGGTCCGCCAGCCTTCACTTGCCGAATGCCCTGAGGATATTCTTCCCCTGGCCGATTTTTTCCGCAGACAGTATTCCGAAGAGATACGCATGGAAACCTCCGGATTTACCGAGGCGGCTCAAACAGCCATGCTCTCTTATTCCTGGTCCGGCAATGTACGTGAACTCGGAAACCGTGTCAGACGTGCCGTTCTTTTGGCGGAAACCCCGTTACTGACCCATAAGGATATGGGACTTGTCGGGGCTGTACGTAAAGCGGGATATGGAAAAAGGAATGCCTTATCAGATAAGCCCGACGAAAGGGAATTGATTGGTAAAATCCTGAAAGAAAGCGGAGGCAATATCAGCCGTGCTGCTGAATTGCTGGGATTGAGCCGTCCTACCTTATATAAAAGAATAGAGAAATACGGATTGAAATAGACCATTTATTCCCTTCTTACGTACACAAGCCGACAGATATCATTGGAAAATGTTTTGCAAGCATGGAGTTTCCACCGGCAGGATTGAAAACTTCCTGTCAAGGAGATTCCACTGCCATAAGAAAGGGGAAGCTGGTACATGATGATTTCATCCACCAGATTGTACCGGAAAAGCCCCTTTGCGTATTCCGCACTTTTTTCATCTTGTATTTCAGCCAGATAAACACAATCCTTGTCATACTTGTCATTCACGTCCAGCAAGTCCATCAGACCGTAATGGGGATATATGCGGAAAGTGGCTTTTTCCCGCCACTTGGGAAATCCGTACCGGGTATTTTCTTTCACCCACCATGTGAGTGTTTCGTCCCCATGGGGAAGGAACCCGTCAAGGGTTAGAGCCATAATGACTTGAATTTTTGCCATACCTTGTTCCTGTTAAAAAAGCGTGGAACCACAATACCTAAAAACAAGTGGTTTAGTCCAGTCCAATTTCTATAGAATAAACTAAACTAAACCGCTGTTTTACAATGGTATCAACAATTCCCAAGCTAAAATTTCTTTCAATTCATCTTAAGTTTTTTCGGGATATATGGGAACATTTACGGGAAATTATATACCTTTGCATCGTGATTAAAAAACGTATGCAATGAAAGTTTCCATCTATCTCAAAAAACAAGCATCATTAGATAAAGAACTCTTCCGTTCCAACCTATGCTTTCGTGTTCGCGAGAGAAGTATTGATATCAAGGTTGTATCCGAACTTGTTGTGTATGACAAGTATTGGGATACAGAAGCCTTGCAATATAAACGTACGACTATTGTTCCTGTTATAGAGCAGAAGCGTATTGCCGAACAAATTGCATCCATCATTGAAGCGATTGAGAGGACTTATACTGACAAGGCAGACAGCACCTGGCTCAAGCAGACCATAGAAGATGTGCTGCACCCTGCTATTGCATACGAACGTACTCATCCAAGTTTGCTAAAACGCATCCAGGAGTATGCCGAGAAATTTGAAGGTACAGATGGTGCCCGACAAGCTATCTTGCGTTTCGAGCGTCAGATGAAGCGTTACCAAGACTATCATCGTGAGATTTTGGGAGAAGAGGATTTCACTCTATTCGTTGAGACGCTCACTATCGAACAGATGAACGACTTTCGGGAATATATCAAAAGCGAATATCTTCTCCGTGACCAATATCCCGATTTCTACGCTGGTCGTCTGTATTACAACACCAAACGCAAGGAACTCTCCAATACCACTATCATCAATCTGATGAATCTCTTTTGCGTTTTCCTTCGTTGGTGCAAGAAGATGCAGTATTCTAATAATGATGTCTTTGAACGTTATGGCTGTAAGGTTCCCATCTATGGCGACCCGTTCTATCTCACTCGTGAGGAAAGAAACATTCTATATGATGCCGACTTGAGTGATAATCCCAAATTGGCAACTATCAGAGATATATTTGTCTTTCACTGCTATGTAGGTTGTCGTGTTGGTGACCTTTATCGCCTTACCAAGGATAATATCATTGATGGATTTATTGAGTACACACCGCAGAAAACCAAGAAATGTCAGGCCAAGACCGTGCGTGTGCCACTACATGATAAGGCAAAGAAGATTCTTGAACGGTACAACTGTTCTAATGGAAAGCTTCTGCCATTCAAACAAGTCTATCAATACAATCTCGGCATCCGTGAACTGCTGAAGCATTGCGGAATTGCCAGAATGGTCACTATTCTTGACACACACGGCTACCAAACCGTCCAGAAACCTTTGTATGAAGTGGCAAGCAGCCATACGGCACGCAAGACATTTGTCGGCAATCTCTATAAACAGGTTCCCGATCCCAATCTCATTGCTTCCATGTCGGGACACGTTGATGGCAGTCGTGCCTTTGCACGTTATCGTAACATTGACGATGATATGAAGCGACGTTTGGTTGAGATGATAAATTAAAAACCTATAATACTATCCACGATGAAAGTTACAGCATTTATAAGAAAAACCTCGGCAAAGAATAATGTAACCGAGATGGCCCGTATATATTTCCGTGTACGTGATGTAGGAGGTGTAGACCTGAAAGCCGCCAGTGAGCTATCCATCAATCCCAACCACTGGAGTGCAGAACGTCAGGGTTACAAACCTCGCGTAGTATTGGTATCCGAACAAAAACGCATGAGTCTTGAACGTGATATACAGAACATCACACATCTTATTGCCGAGAAATATCAGCGTGGTGTGGATGGTGCCTGGCTTAAAGCTCTAATTGAAGAGTACCATCATCCCAACATCAATGCAAGAGGCGGCAACAAGCGTGAGGAGTATCATCTGTCGTATCAGATTCAGAAATATATAGACGAGACTCCGCTTGCTGCCGAAAGCCAGAAACATCATCGTGATAATCTCTGCAAAGTATTGCGCTATGAGAGATTCCGACATGAGGTGATGCATCAGCGTGGTTTCCATCTTTGTGTGGACTCAATAACCGCTGATGATATTAGAGAGTTCAAGCATTGGATACAGGAGGAACATAAGTATGTGGAAATGTATCCTCTCTTCTATCAGAACGAACCACGTCGTAAGGTTGAGCAAGTGCGTTCCGAGAATGCAATATCGGGAAGTCTTTATCGTATCCGCACCGTCATCAAATATTGTATCAAACAAGGACTGACCAAGAACAATCCGTTTGACCAATATCAGATAGCGCAACCTATCTATGGCGATCCGTTCTATCTCACATTGGAAGAACGTGACAAGGTTTACTATGCAGACCTTAGTGAATTGGGTGAGAACTATGCCGTATATCGTGACATATTCATGTTCCAATGTCTGATTGGTTGCCGTGTCAGTGACCTGAACCGACTAACCAAGGCCAATATCATTGATGGATGTGTGGAGTACATACCTCAGAAGACTAAGTTGGAAAATGCCAAGACAGTCCGTGTACCACTTAATCAAAAGGCTTTGGATATATTGAAGCGATACAAAGACTTGGAAAATGCACTGTTGCCCCGTTTTTCTGACTTCGGTTATAACAAGAAGATAAAGGAAATCCTAAAGTATGTTGGCATAGACCGCATGGTAAGAGTCATTGACCCCAAGACACGTGAAGATGTGGCCCGACCACTCTATGAGGTGGCCACTACACATACCGCCCGTAAGACCTTTATCGGCAACCTTTATAAGCAGGTAAAGGATCCGAACCTTATCGCTTCGATGTCCGGACATACAGATGGAAGCCGTGCCTTTGCCCGTTACCGTCATATTGACGATGAAATCAAGAAGGAACTTGTGAATTTATTGGATTAGGAACTTCATAACAACGATTATGGATACCACAGATAAAAAATATGCCAACTTCAAAGCCTTCAAGGAGGATTTGTTGCAATGGAAAAATGCTCATCAAGAGGAGTACGCACAGTTTGCCCGTCAGATGAACGATGGTGATGGTTTTCAGTTTGTCCGATTCTTCTATGCCGCAAACCAACAGTTGCCCGGCCTTATGAAAACTTGGCAGACCTTTTACGATGATGACACAGTGGATAACCTTTCGCAAATGTCGCTATACTTCAAAGAAAAGGCTATTCCCCAGCAGATCATAGAGCAGTTTCAGCGTCAGAGAGATGAAGTTCCTATTGTACAGACAACGACCAAATGGCCATTCCGTCTATGGCAGAATAAACAATCACATGAAAAGCCAAAGGAGCAGATAATCCTATCCGCCCCATTGGTGTTGAGCTGGCTCGTATTCGGACGCAGTTTTGAAACGATGGCAGATGCGTTGACTTCCATAGCCAATGAATCATCTGCAGGCACAATGGGTAGATTTGTATGCAGCTACACCATCAAACATATTATTGAGGCCTCAATAAAGAGTGGTTATCGTACCCATGAATCGTGGAGAGAATATGTAGAGCTACATGAATCTATAAGAAATGGCAAAATATCGTCATGGGCACTGAAATCAATCAAAACTGATGGCAACGACAAAGCAACCTCAGTTCAGCCTGCAATTATCCTAGAGGAAGAATCTAAACCCAGAGGCAGACGTGCATCACAAGAGAAATCCCTAATAGAGTATCTGAAGTGCAACAATGCGGAAGGCGTTATAGATGTTATACGGGATTTTGTCATTACACATAACACCGCCTACGGCCTTGCTCTCCCATACTATGCACTCAGCGAACTCAATCTGTTTTGTGAGTTAATCAATGCCAAAGAATATAGTATCGGACTTATCCGTGAATTTGGCGATATTGAGGGCCTGAAAAGCGAAAGTTCATGTCGTCAGGCCATAAAATGGCTGAAAGATGAAAAGCAAGTGGAGCGTGATGGCAAGATGCAGATGCTACCGCTTATAGAGAGTGATGAATACCAACGTCAGCTGCAAACACTCAAGACAAAAATTACCGAAGTCATAAATCTGGAGTCTATCAGATAAGAAACCTCACATTGAATAAATTGAATCAAATTATAGCGTTTTAGCATTGTCACAATTGTCTTTTTTGTCATGACAATTAAGACAATTTGCTATCTTTCAATACGTTGCATTTTGATTATACTTTTGCGCCGTCAGATCTTCCCAGGATTTGGCGGTGCTTCTTTTTATATGCCATCAAAAGGATGCATCGGGAACAAGAGTGATGGCTAATGAATAATATCTAAGTCATATAATTTATGTTATCGATTGAATCATTGGTCGCATCGGGTGCTAACGTAAAACTGGAGATTTCGCCCTCAGACCTTAAAATGTTTGCCGAGTCCATAGTGGAAAGAACTATAGAGGCTCAAAAACAAGAGTTGATGGAACAGGCTGAACAGAACGAGGAGACTTATCTGAACACTCGTGAAGTCAAGCAACTGCTCAAGGTCTGTGATGGTACGCTAAACCTATGGGCGAAGCGTGGCTACTTGGTGCCCATTAAGGTAGGGAACAAGAATATGTATGCCAAATCTGACATCAGACGCGTTCAGACGGGGAATAAATGTGAGAGTGTTGCATCGTATTTGAAAAGAAAGGAGAAGTAGCCATGAACATATCACAAACTGATATTTGCAACAGGGTGCTGTCCGAAGCCAATGGGATTCCTGAGTCGGGTTTCCCATTGGAGTGCTTCCCTGCAAAAGTACAATCCATCATATTGGATATGGTAAGTCATGAGAACTACAAGGTGGAATACATCGCTACATCTATGCTCTCCGCTGTTGCTACAGCCCTCGGGAATAGTTATCGCATCCATATCAAGGGTGGATGGAATAGCAACTCTGCACTCTACATCATCCTTGTCGGAAGACCGGGACTAGGAAAGACACCGCCTTTGGAAGCAGCATTCAAGCCTATACGCAAGAGAGATAATGAGCTATTGGAGAAGTTCAAATCCGAAATGGCAGCGTATCAAGCGGAAAAGGAGAAAAAAGGGAAAGGAAAAAATAAAGAATTAGAGAAACCCACATTGTCACGCACCATTGTATCGGACTTCACACCTGAAGCATTGATGCTCTCCCATTATAATACACCTCGTGGCATCGTCATCCTTGTCGATGAGATAATGGGAATGTTCAACTCTGCCAACCGATATAATAACGGTCAGCTAATAGAACAACTCCTCACGGCATGGAGCGGAGGAGCCATTGATGTGGTAAGAGTAGGTAACCAAATGCCTATTCATATAGAGGACCCGTGTATCAATATGATCGGTACGACACAGCCGATGCGTATGTTTGAACTCTTCAAAAAGGGATATGAGGAGAATGGTTTTCTGGACAGAATTCTTTTTGTTATGCCCATATCTCAGAAGATACCCCGATGGCAATTGAGTGATGATGCACCTAACGGCAATAAGTCCTCATCCTTTTATAGGTGGGAAGAAATCTTGAATAAGATACTATCCCTTGAGTATGATGTAAACCCAGAGACAGAGCTACCAGTATCTCACCAGGTAACGATGGATGGCGAAGCACGAAGGATATTCTATGAATGGTGCAACCAGACCATTGACCATTCAAACTCTATTCAGGATGAAAGGCTTGTTGAATCGCGTCCGATGAAGCACTTCGTACATGTAGCACGCCTTGCCTTGATTATACAGGCCCTGCGCTATGCTTGTGGCGAGAGCAATCTTCAGAATGTAGATTCGGTTTCTGTCAATGCTGCCATTAAGTTAAATGACTATTTCGAGGATTCCTATCAGCGTATACGACATTTCTTGTCCGTGGAATCTTGCGAGGAACCTCAAATGGAACTTCTTAACCTGCTTGAAGACTCCTTTACTACAGCTCAAGCTATCGAGATTGGCAAACAGTTACACGTAACCGAGCGTACCGTAATGAACTATCTGAAGGGCCTTGAAAAGAATCGGCTCATCCATAAAGTCAAGCAGGGCAACTACGAAAAGCGAACACTTGAACGGAGAAACTGCAACAAATAATCATCAGATGCAGCTTTCAGTTCTTTCAGTTTTTCAGAAATCGGGTGAAAAGATAGCTCCGAAACTGCAAAACTGAAGAAACTGCAAACTGAAATCACGCTTCAAAACTTTCAGCAACATGAATAAGTACAAATTCCATTTGGAAAAATATCATACGGGCAGTAAGACTACTTGCCCCAAATGTGAGCGCAAAGCCTGTTTTACTCGTTACGTTGATGAAGAGAATGAGATTTCTTTTCCGTCTCACGTGGGCAAATGCGACCACGAGAACAGTTGTGGATACCATTTTACCCCAAAGGACTATTTCAAGGATAATCCTCAGGTTACTGTGTCAGAATTTTCAGCCAAGCCAAGAGAACAATGTGTTATGCAGGACGTACCTCCTTCATTCATAGATACTGAGATTGTGCAGCAATCACAGAAACTATATGAATCAAACCCTTTATACACTTTTCTGGTACGCACTATCGGCAAGGAGGGGACAAATAAGTTGTTTTCACTCTACAAAGTGGGTACATCCAGAAAATGGAATGGTGCCACGGTCTTTTGGCAGATAGACACTTCGGAGAAAGTCCGTAGCGGCAAGATAATGCTTTATGATGCCAATACGGGACGAAGAGTAAAGGAACCGCATGCCCATGTATGTTGGGTACACTCCGAACTGAAGAAGCAGAGATTCAAACTGCAACAATGCTTCTTTGGCGAGCACCTGCTGCCTCTTTATCCTGACAAAAGGGTCTTTGTTGTTGAGAGTGAGAAAACAGCCATCATCGCAGCACATTTCATTACCGATGGGTTATGGATCGCCACGGGAGGTAAGAATGGATGTTTCAATGCACAAGCAGTTAAGGTTCTCGCTGGCAGGGATGTGATTCTGATGCCCGACCTTGGAGCGACCTCCGAGTGGCAGGAGAAAGTTTCTATGCTTCGTCCTATATGCCGCAGTGTCAGCGTCAGCTCCGTGCTTGAAGATGTGGCAACTGATGAGCAGCGCAAGCAAGGGCTTGACATTGCAGACTTCTTATTGATGAAAGATACTCCGCAGATGATACTGCAACGGATGATTGACAAGAATCCTGTATTGCAAAGGCTCATCGACGAACTGGATTTGGTTCTAGTGGATGAGTCATAATAGGCAGTAGAATCCTTCAGGGAAAAGGCTTTATAAAATGCCGTAGCTTATTAGGGCATTTTCTTCTCTTCCACTCGTGATGTGGCAGAATGAAAAAGTCCCTATAAGTTTTTGAGGATACCTGCTACACAAATAGCGGTATTATGATTACGGCATTTTATAGAACAATCGTTTAACTAACAAACAATCAAAATGAGTAATATTCAATATGCAGTATGCCACCTGCAACGTGGCAGTGGTAGTGACAGCGGTATGTCATGCCACATAGAGAGAAAGGATGCAAAGGGTAAAACATATGTGCCGGATAATGCCGATGCAAAGCGGACACATCTGAACCAGGAACTAATAAAATTTCCACAAGGAGTTGCCAACAGAACCGAGGCTATTCAGTATCGTATAGACTACGCAGGTCTGCACCGAAAGGTCGGTAAGAATCAGACTAAAGCTATACGTATCATCTTGACTGGGACACACGAGCAGATGATGAAGCTTCAGCGTGAAGGTAAACTTGACCAATGGATTAAGGCCAACCTATCATGGCTCAAAGATACATTCGGTGAAGAGAATCTAGTATCGTGTGTGCTGCACATGGATGAAAAGACACCCCATCTTCATGCCACCATTATACCCATCGTGACCACAGAACGCAGACGCAAGGAGCGTGAGGGTGATAAGAAATATGAAACTAAGAGTGGTCCACGATTATCCGCAGATGACGTAATGTCTCGTGGCAAGCTGTTCCAATATCAGAATACCTATGCCGTTGCAATGAAACCATTTGGATTGCAACGTGGTGTGGTGGGTTCTACGGCCCGACATAAGACTAATGGTCAGTACTATCGTGAGCAGATGTTGAAATACGAATATGACATAGAGAGATTGCAGACAGAAGTTGAAAAGGCGCGTGAAGGACGTTCAAAGATATTGTCATTCTTCGGTACGGGAGAGCTGGCCGAAGCAAAGAAAAAGCTCTCGGACAAGGACAAGCAGATAGAAAAGTTACAGCAACGCATAGCTCAATTAGCACAGGAACTGCTGCAACTAAAGGAGCAACATAAGGCCGAACTAGCGAAATATCGCAATGGTTACATGGTGGAGATTGACAAGGCAATCAAACGGGCTGAAGTTGCCGAGCGAAAGCTCATTGTTCACGAAGCTACCATAGAAAAGCAGAAGCAGCGTATTGACACACTTGACAGAAAGGCCAATCCGCATCGATATCGCCTGTCATCGGGTGCAACGCTCTCAGGTATTCGCATGTCGCCTCGCCATTCAAACATACCAAGCCTTTGCATTCAAACTAAGGTGGAAAATGAGACCTTTGAGGATGCGAAGTATTTCGAGTGGTACAATCCTGTTATACAAAAGTATCTGAATGGTGAACTTACCGAATATGAACTGGTCAATGAAATCTTTGAGCCGTTTGAGCAAGTGAGCCAGGTTCAAGCCCAACTGCTTGGTGCTACATTTGAGATGCTTTCAGGTGGTCCAGCACAGACTCATGTTGGCACAGGTGGCGGTGGTTCATCATCGGATATGCCCTGGGGAGAGAAGAAGAATGATAATAATCTGACTACCTCTAGACGAAAACGGTAACTTTGGTCGCTAACGAATAAGGAAACTAACTTTTTTACAAGAGAATTGCAGATTTTCGGATATTTCTTCGTGAATCTGCAAATCCTTTTATATATTTATGTCCAAATATTGACAATTCAAATAAGTTACAACAAATAGAAATGTGATTATGTTTTTAGATTTCATTGTAGATATAGCAGAAGTTGGTAATCAAGTTACTATTAGAACTAGTACCGAGACAATTGAGGGCGCAATTGTAAAATTGTCGAAAGAACTTATAGCCATTCAAAAAATAGATGGTTCTGTTATTATAAAAAAAGATTCTGATATTTCACATGTTGAGATTCATCCTACAGTGACAAATGAAATTGGAGGGAAAATGCAAACTAACGTTTCAAATAGCAATGTAAGGTCCGGTATGACTTTAATCAAAAACGACAAGGTAGAATCTTTTACTTGTCATATTTGTGGCAAGAGCAAAACTTCAAAAAAATATGCTATCGAAGTAAACAATCCAAATTCCAGAATATGCAATTCATGCTATGGATGGACTTTGGCGAGATTAGAAAACAAATAGTATGTATTTAGATTTTATTTTAGATATAGCTAAAGTAGGAGATATTATCAATATCACTACTAAAGAACAAACCATAGAAGGTGAAATAATGAAAATTTCATCTTCCTTAATTGCCATTAAAAAGACAAATGGCGCAGTCGTTTTTTGTAAAGATGAGGACATCATTGACCTGAAATTAAAAGCTACAGATAAATCAAGCAAAGAGGTCAAAGGCTCAAATGACTCTACTACTAATGATAGAACGAGTGTTGCTCCGATCACATCTACCCCCAAAGACGAACATCCTTCCAAGCCAAAACAAGCATTTGTTACAATCGGAAAATACGAGTCTAGTTGGGATCAAATAGACAGGAACAATCTAGTTTCTATCGTTTCTGAAATACAAAATTCACTGACGGTAACTGAAAAAAACACAATAGTTGCCTCGAATGCAAATGTGAATGAAGTAATTCGACGCTCATTTCGTGTAAGTACAGATGAACAACCTAAGTTGTCTGTCAATACATATACGATTATTGAGACTTCGTTAATGCAGGATCTTCTGCACTTTTCTATCGGAGACAGTTTACCAGTTGTAATATATTATCATCAGACTCCGCAGTTTGAAGTTAAAGGAGTATATCTAACCCTATCCCCAAACACTATTATTGGATATGTAGATTTGCTTAAGCAAGCAATTAGTGAAGGACATTATCGTCAAGCAAAAGCTCTTTGTTATTTCTTACGTTCTCAATCCATGGGGCAACAAGCACTTTGGAAAATTGGCAAATTGATCCAAGCGATGAAATGTGTCAATGCCTTTATCAAAGAAAAACAAGAAAGCATAAAGTCTGCGACTAAGATTCCTAAGGGATATAAGGAAATTGAAAAACAACTGAATGAACTAATCAGGAATGGAGAGCACGCGACCGCAATATCTACCATTGATGAAATATTAGATCAAACTTTAGTTGATAATAAATACAAAAGTAGCTTGCTCCTTAGAAAGGCACAAGCATATTCCTCTATAACAGATTATAAAAACGCTCAATTAGCCTATTCTTCATTGATAGAGTTTATCGAGTCTGTAGGAGGTGAGCCTAAGAACTTAAGTCATTTATATACAGAATTAGCCCGTTTACAAGCAATGGATAAAACAGACTTAAGTGACGCACAAAAATCTGTTGAAAAAGCATTGCGATATAATCCGCAAAACAAATATGCGGCAACACTGCTTGATCAAATCAAAACAGGTTCTTTATCCTCTGTTTCTATTGAAAGTTCATCAAGTTCAGTCTCAGACAATTCTGAAGATGATAAAGAATTAATGCTTGAAATAGACGATTCCGCATTAACTATCAGTAAAATGATTGATATTGATATAAAAGAACATAAGTTTAATCATGATCTAATCATATCTAATGGTGGAGTTCCGTCACCTTCAATTGCACAGTCTATTCTTGAAGAAGCAAAATCGTATAAAGGAACCGATCTAGGCGAAAGATACCCAATTTACCTAGAAGCCGCAAAAGCCTTCAGCGAGCTTCCTGTTGGTAGTTATGATTTGTCAAATTACATGGAGTCTGTTGCCTTTTATGCAGTCTATAAAGCTAATTTTCTTTTTAATCAGTTTAATAATGACATAAAATCGTCTAAACATTCAAATATACTATATCTAAAACGACTAAAAGATAGTGCTTGTAGTTATTACATTGAATCACTTAATTTGTTATCAAATACTAATACAAACATGTTAAGCATGATTCTTTGTAATTATATCAAATTGAATGTGGCGATTAGCAATTTTGAGAACAACCTTGAAGTTGATTTAACTGGAAATTTCAACAAGATATTTCTATCTTGTATCAACAGTCATAACCAAGCCGTCAATGATATTTTGTGGAAAACAATTATTGAAGTTGGATCCGCAAGTTCTAAAGCCTGGAATGAATTATGGTTTAACAGATGGAAAGGAGAATGGAGACGTGAGTTCCATAATGCATTAAAGGACAACACAAAACGTCCCGACATATACAACATAATTAATAGAATTAATGGAACAAACATTGAGACTAGCTTATCACCTGGAGTCTTTCTAAAAAAATCTTTATCATACAGACAAGAAAGGAATGTAAACTTCGCCAATTCGTTGTCAACCGTAGTAAAAGAAGAACTAAACATTCATCTTTTGTCTTCAATCCAAGAGAAATGGGATGTCGTTTCAAAATTAAGCGATCTTCTCAATGAAACAGAAACAGAATCAAAAATTGCAGCTGACAAGATTTTATTAATTCTAAGTCCTTACATTAATAGAAACCAAGTAGAAAGAACTAATTTATTAATTCAAGTACAAAGAATCATTGATGAACAGCTTGTTTTTATCAATGATAACACAACGTATTATGGAAGGACTTTTTTCTTTCCACTCTTAAGTAAGTGGAAAAGAGTAGTAATGAATGCTCTTGAAAAGAAAATCGCCGACACAATGCCACAGCTGGTTGTATTAGCTGACCCTCCGTATATAGTTGATCTTGACGGTTCCAAAGTAGTCAATCTACTCATCAAAAATAAAGGTGAAAGTACGGCAGAAGGATGCATTATGATTCCAAATGTAATTAACCTCACAACTGGCGCATCAATTAAAGGCAAGAATACTTACAAGAATGAAATTCCATCTGGTAATAATTTGGAGGTACCAATGAAATTACCTCCAGCAATGAACGAGGTTGAATCTATCAAGTTGGTAATGTCAATAAGTGCGATTTATCAAGGAAAGGAACTTCCATCTACGGAGTTTGAATTCACTCTGGAGAAAGAACCGGAATCAACTTTGAAATACGAAGATATTCCATGGAATGATGGACCTATTCCTGTAGAGCAAATGTTTAAGGGCAGAAAACAAATACTTGAAATGTTGACTAAACACTATACGTCAATAGAAAGAGATAAGCCCTATATATTATACGGATTAACCAGGACAGGAAAAAGTTCAATATTAAAATATCTTAGAAACGCACTTGATAAGAAACAAATTACTATATCTGGTGAAAAATATTGTATTGCAACTTTTTACTGGGATTTATCACAAGCATCCAGCTTCGGAAATGCTCATGATATGTGGGAGTACTTGTTGTTTGACCAATTCAACGAGTACCTTGAACCATATATCGGAGCAGAAGGATATAAAGAATTAAATATGCCAGAGAGGCCTAGGGCAAAGGAACTCAATAATGCCTTGACGTTCTTACAGAAGAAGCATATTTACCCTATATTCTTTGTTGATGAGTTTTCTTTCATCAAGGTAATGATGGATAATTCAGTAGTAAACCCTGCTTTCTTGCACACATTAAGACAATTTTCATTTGAGGCAAAAGCGGGTTTCATATATGCAGGAACATATGATGTAGATGCATTGCTTGAAGATCCGAAATATGGAATTCAAGGGCAGTTGGTAGGTTGTAAAAAAGAACAAATCAGTGAGATTGACAAAGATTCTGCAGAGGAATTGATCCAAGTACTAGGAGATAAACTAGTCTTTACAAAGGAAGCTGTAGATCATATTCATCGACTATCTGGCGATGTACCTTATTTTGTCCAAATGATTTGCAAATATTGTGGTTTTTATGCAGTTGAAAATAAAAGATCTATAATTGGCTACCCCGAACTAGAACATGTAATCAAAATTTTGACTGGTGAAATTTCTCCTTCAGAAAACTCATTAGTCAAAACTCTTCCGGACAATGTATTCCAAAACAACATGTTTAGTCCAGCAGACCCTAAAGAAGTAAACGTATTGATAACAAGCATCGTTCATTTTAACAGGGAGAACAAAGAACATCCAAGAGGTGTAAGTATGGTTGAGTTGCAGGAATTATGGGCAGCCAAAAGAGTCTCTGCGTTTACAGCAAAACTTGCAGATTCTATAGAACTTTTGACAAAGAAGAGAGTCTTAAAGGATGCTCTAGATGAAGATCTTCCTGTTTATACAATAACTGTAGATCTATTTAGAAGATGGTGGAGCATCCATCATCCTGATATAACTGTAGAGATTGGTACCATAATGTAATTATATTCGCTCAAATTAAAATAATTATGAACATCATACCTTTTCAAGTTAAGGACATATCGAATCCTAAAGAGCTTTTTGGCAGAGAAAAACTGCTCGATAATCTCATTGTTGCCGCAAAATTAAAACAAAACACCAATATTATTGGGGCAAGACGATTCGGCAAAACCTGTGTATTAAAGACCGTCTGCACTCTACTGAAAGAAAAGGAAAACATATCAGTTTATCCCGTTTATATAGATATAAAGACATCTGACATAAAAGGAACAGATGCCGTATATCGTCATATGATAGGCATATTAGTTGAATCATTATATAATGATGGTTTATTTACAGAACCAGAAAAATTCGGTAGTGTAGAGATCACTCCATGTGATGATTGGACAGAAATTGCTGAAAAGCTTGAATCTCTCTCAAGCACTAGAATACAATCTGTTTTTCAAAGACTAGTATATTGGCTTTCTGATTTATTAGACAGAACGATACTCTTCATGATTGATGAGTATGAATATCTCTTCAAATATGCTTTAGACTCAACATCTGGATTTATGAAGATGAGAACCATGAGTAGTGATACATTACCTAATGGCTCACGACCTTTCTGTTTTTGGCTTACAGGTGCAACACCTTGGAATCAATTAATAAGTGAAGTTCCTGGTTCTGGTGAAGCAAATACGATTTCGGGTTATGAGTATGTAACACCTTTATCAAAAGAAGCATTTCTGTCTATGTGGGAGAATGAATGCAAATTAGTAGAAGATACAAAATTGCGTGAGACTCTACTTAAAAACAAAGAATTTGCCTACGAAAAATCAGGAGGAGTACCATTCTACGGCAAAAACGTAATTGGTTCATATATATACAAAAATAATGAACTTCCTGATTATACAATATGCCAAGGTTATTTCCAAGAGCTTACAAATAAAGCATTAAATACAGGGGAATATTCAATATTAAAAGACCTGGCAATTGCACCTCGTAAAGTTCCTAATTCTAATAATTTTGAAAGTCTTAAGAATAAAGGTATTATATCCTTGAAATCAAAAGATTTGTATCATTTGCCTATTGGCTTCTTAAAGGACTTTATTATTGGAGAACTTTCCGACAAGAAGACTCCAAGCATTCCGGAAACATACAACTTAATGAAGTCAATTACAGACCTCATAGAATTGATAAACAAACAAAGAATCAATTATAAGAAAAAAGTCGTATTTACACCAGTAATAGACGGAGATTCTTTAGCTGATGACTTACGTACACCATGCTATACAAAGGATCAATTATCTGATTTTGCTTCTGCTCTCTATAAATATTACTACGAAAGGCTTAAGAGCAGCAGAGACGAATTTGGACAATTTCTTTATGGAAAATTCGGCAAGTGTGTAGATATAGCAAGACATTCAATTGGAGGCGGTCATGAAATGGATAATTTCGAGCAACATCATGGACAATTCTCTAGAGCCGATTTGTATATTGAGATTATGGGTTCTGCTGATGAATTAAGTACCTCCTAGGAATACTATAAATTTCAGGTTGAAATGCTTAAGAGATTCAAGCTAACACTGGAGACAATGTTTAAGAGAATTAAGGAAAATAAAGCTTAATAAATTCAAGAGATGGCACTCAACAAATTTGCACATGCAATAGATGTTCAACAATTTTTCATTGCAAAGATCCTTCATACAACTAATGGAGGATGGATATGTTCTATTGGTGACTCGGAAGTATTTCTCCCTGGAAGTCAGCTTTATAAAGACATAGAAGATTATGAATCGTATGCTGGCAAGAGTGTTAAAGTTATGGTTCAACGTGCGGACAGATGGAGTACTGTTGTTTCTCATAAAGATTACATAAAGAAAATCTTTGAACGAAAAAATATTATCTCAAATCTTCAAAGAGGGCAAAAGTTATCTGGCATAATTAAAGGAATAACAGAGAAAGGTTACCAGATCAATGTAATGGGTATTATTGGATTCATGCATAAAGAAGAAATGTGTGAACCAGATAACAATGGTATTAATAGCCCTATTGAATTCTCTGTACAAAAAGCAGACCCGGAAAACTCAATTCTTCTATTAAGTCAAAAATTACTGAAAACCCAGGAACACATTGCCTCAAAAGAACTGGAGAAGATTAATGCAGAAAGAATCAGAAAAGAGTACATCACTAAACTTGAAATTAATCAAGTATTAAATGGATTGATAAAAAGAGCGGTTCCTTCTGGATATATTGTAGAATTCTCTAATGGAATAACAGCTTTATTACGTTCAAAGGATATACCATCAAAGTATAAAATAGAAGAAGGAGCTAGCATAGATGTAGCTGTCTCAGAAATCAACATTGATAAGTTATTGTTTTATGTAAGTATATCAAGATTATTAGAAAACAAATGGTTAGGAATCAAAAAGATTGTTGATGACAATTTGATTCCTAATGAAACAATTGTAATTGGCAAGGTTGTTTTTCTTGAAAAAGACCTTGTTACATTACGATTCATTCTTGATAATACTACAATCTATGGTTATATAAAGAGTGAAGATTTGGCTTGGGAAAAGGTTCTTAATGCCTCGGATTTTGTATATCTAAACGAAGATTTAGAGGTTAAATATCTTTATTCCGACCAGCACAAATTCTTTTTTGACCTAAAATGGCAATCAGAGAAGGTATACCCTAAGGAATTATTCGATATGGATGTTAATGAACTATTGTCAACTTTAAACATTCATGAGAACAAATTCATTGCAAAAGTATCAAAATTATACGACAACAAAACATCAAAATCTGAACCTACAATTTCTGGAGCAATAGCAAGAAACATAATTCCAGCTTCAGAAGCAGATAAAAATATTCAGTTTGTTGATAAATATACAGGAACAAATATCTCTGCTTTAATACCAACGCGGTACGCCTATGGATTAGAGGATGGCAAATACTACACTTTTTCATTAGACGTTGCTTCTCCTGAAAGACGCGAAAAAGAGCACCGACCATATATGTTTTCCGCGCAACTTGCAGGAGGTGCTATTGCTCTCCCCGATCCATTCAAAGAACAAGTTGAGAAGAGTTTTAAGGAAAACAAGACACCTAAGTCGAATCGAGAATCTGCCAGCTACCTAAAAGAAATTGGTGCTGACATGTACACCGATCGAGATAGAATGTTTTATGAGCTTTTACAAAATGCGGATGACTCATCGTCGCCTAAAGGTGTAAAGGTAATGGTTCAAGTAAAAGACAATTACCTTATTTTTACACATGATGGGCTATCGTTTTCTAGACAGGATTTCAGATCGATCGTTTCAACGGCAAATAGTACGAAGAGGCTTGATAGAAAGAAAACTGGATATAAAGGGATTGGCTTTAAAAGTGTTTTCACAGATTCCGAACGGGTTTTTATTAAAACAGCTGGATTTTTCTTCGTTTTTGACAAAAATGCCCATATATTCAATAACTTCAGAGATTTCTACAGATATGTTAATCCAATATATACGGAAGAACAATTACAATTGTTTTTTGAAGAGAATCGAGAGAACGAAGAAGATTTTGAGGGTGTAGATCATTTACCATGGCAATTATTGCCGTTCTGGGTAAATGAGTGTCCAGAAGAATTACGTGGAACAAGTTTTATGCGTAATTGTAATGTCGCTATTGCTTTGGAAATGGATGCGACAGCAGAACAATACCGTGAAATTATCAAGGGTATTATCAAGAAACCCCGATTCATGCTTTTCCTAAGAAACACTCTAAGAATACAATTCGGTGAGAAAAAATGGGAACTGCTTAGCATTGCCAAACAAGAAGACAAACGAACAGGTATTGTAAAACTCAGGAACTCTTTTGATGAAACAGAAGAGGAGGTTTCGTATATAGTAAAAGAAGGTTGTGATATTGCTGTTGATAATAAAAACTTTGAGGTATGTGGTATTCCGATGAAAAAGGAATGCAAGAAACTAGGAAGTCGCGAAAAGTGGTTTATGTATCAAATTGTAGACAATACAGAAATTCCTATTACCTCAATACCAGAGAGAATTATTGCTGCAGACACAACGACTTTGTCATATGCATTCATGTTAGACGAAAATGGTCATGCAATCCCTATACCTGATAAAACGCCATCTCTGTATGCCTATCTTCCAATGGAAGACAGAAGATATTTATTCCCGTTCTATATTAATGCCGATTTTGAGTTGTCCTCTAACAGACAAAACGCAAAACAAGTTAGTGTATGGAATGAGTTCCTCTTTTACAATATTGGAAAGAGTATTGTATCTTGGGTATCTACATTAGCATCTAAAGCTCATCCATCATATCTTTCCCTACTTCCTAAAGAACTTCTTACTGAAGAATTGGAAGAAAGTAAAGTTGATAAATTGGCAAAACAATTTAATCGAGGCTATACCGAATCGCTAGTAACAACTCCATTTATTTTAAATGATAAAAATGAAGTAGTCTGTCAATCTGATATTATCATAGATGAGTCAGGATTTGCAGACATAATTGGTGCATCTGATTTTTGTGACCTATATCGATTGAACAAACGATTGATAAACAGCGAAATCAATATAGAACCTCTTAAAATTTCAAATATTTTCTCTGGTATAGAGCATTTGCAGACAAGCAATGTCGTCGAACGTATTCTTGACAAGAAAAACCGCATTTCTATATTACGTTATTGGCTTTCAATTTCCAAGGAATTGAGATTCTTAGTGTTAAATCATATTGCAAATATGCCTGGCAACAGAAAGAATCTTGACGATCAGATTGCCGATATACCAGCATTTACTTCTAAGGGGAGATTGTATAGTTTTAACAAACTACTTACTTCTCGAAATATAATACTTCGTACTGAAACGATTAAAGGAATAGAAGAAATCCTATTAAAATTGGGCTTTGAAATAACAGATGAAGATATTTCGACCCACGCTTTTCAGCATAAACTACAAGAACAGCTAAAAGCATATAGTATATATTTGTTCTCCATCATTGCAAAAAAGACAAAAACAGATGCCCACAAATTATCTGAACAAGAGAAGTCTTCACTCTTTACTCATTTTGCATCAAACAAGATAAGCATCAAAAATGAAGATCTAAATGCATGGGAAATTTTCTCCAATCAAAATGGAAGGATAATGCCTATATCAGAGCTTACTCACATGGATAGTTCACTCTACAATGATATTACAAGAGAATATGTCATTGATGAATCTGAATATCTTGCTGTTGGTAAAAGCTTAGATAGGTATTTGATGAAGGAAAAAGACCAATTTGATAAGGTAGTAGTAAACAAGTGGGATGACCTTGTTAAGGAGATTGGCAGCAACAAAGAGAAGGCAATGTCTTTATACTCATTGGCTTCTACTACTTATATTGTCGCAGAACACGAACAAGCTAATGATAATAAAAAAGAATACTTCTATGACAAGAATTGTGTATTTGTATCAGAATCAATGCACAAAATAGATGATGTGATTTTTAGTTCATCAATTGCAGGCGAAGAAGATATAATACCGATTATAGAGTTGCTTTCTGGCAAATTGGTCGTTACAGATATAGTTCTTAAGGCTTTACAAAAAGATCCATTTAATTGTATTGAACAACAATTAGAGCAAATTTATCTATCCTCAGACAAAGTCATAACAAAAGAACAGGTAAACTGTGTCTTAGACTATTGCCAAAGAAATAACGAAACTGTATTTAACCATTATTTTATAAAGCAAGTAGAAGATGGCTATGTTTTTTCTATGATTGACAAAGGGTGTTGTATTGCATATACGAACAATGATGCTTTAAGAACTTTCATTGAGAATAATTGCAATAATTTAATTTTACTCCAAGAAGATTTTTGTAAATATACTGATATTCAAGATATATTGACGGAAGAGGAATTGCTTCTTAAAGTCTTGGAAACTGTACAAGACGTTAAGCCTTATGCAGATACTCTGCTTCCAATATATAGGAATAGCATAAGTTCTGTAAAAAGAGCATACATTGAACATATTTCGTCCATACAGCTAAACGATTTCAGCTTTACTGAAGATTCCGACATAGATCTTCAGCATTTGCTTATGGCTAGTTCAATTGAAAAACAGGATGAAATCTTGTTTGATAAACTTCGAACTTTGATGGTTGTTGTATTCGATGAGAAGCAATATGCTTTCTCTTCTATTAAATTACAACATACAATTGAGTCAAATGGACAAAAATTCCCTCTATCAAAACTTCTGCCTAATGAAGACAAGATTGCGATGCTTGTAGATAGCTTGAAAGAACGTCTTGAGGAGAAGCATGTTTCTCAAACATTTTTAGACAGTCTTTTCGGAAATGAAATTGATGAAGATAGAGCTGATGAAGTATTTGATCAATTGAATAAGACTGATTTTATACTTGAGAATGGAGTACAATTGGCATTTGTTATCAAATATGTGCAAGATAGCAAACAGAAGAAAAACATTCTTTGTAGTGTGCATGATGCTGCATCAACACCTCAGAGTCACTCTATTTCATACAATTGGTATATAAACGGTGAGATTTTCAATGATAGCACTCATATCCTAGCAACAAAATACCAAGATATTGCTAAATATTTAACATTACCGTATACCGAAGCAGATGCTAAGTGGTTCATCAAGAAAAATGTTGATGACTTCCAATATATAAAGAGTAAACTATCTATTGAAGAAGAAGAGGCGCTTTTGGATTATATCTTAGAGATGCATCAAAAAGGTGCCAAACTGACTAGTGAAGACTTAAAGTGCATTAAGGGGGTTATCGGTATGAAAGATCAGGAGTATGTTTTATCTTCTAAGTATGCCTTGCCTTCTGAACTTCTGCCAGAGACAATAACAGAATGGATATCTTCATCGGATGCTGAAAATAAGAGCAAATTACTTAAAAATATATTTGGAGTCCACACGAATGATTCTGATATAGTAAAAGTTCGAGAGTTTTTGGATAATGGCAATCATTTCTCTATAAACGCTCAAAATAGGACTTTATCTAAAATGTTAAGTAAATGGATTGCCGAGAACTCAATTTCTCTAGATAATACCAAATTCTTAACAATTGTTGATGTGTTAGATGAAAATGATTATATCATAGAAGTCAATTCTGAAGAATTGTCAAAATTTGAATCACCAGAATATCGTTATACTGCTTTTGGTGATTATTATATTTATCTTTGCAACGGAGAAATCCCTTGGACTGTTAAACTTGTAGACACTGGATTTATTTTCCATACCTATAAAGAAAAGGATGTCATCCTAAATGGATATAACATATTCGTAAATTGTAATGAAGAGCAGTCTATTCTTGATCTTGTACGTTCTTTAATCAATACGGATCGATTTACAGCTGAAGATTTTATGCTGTTTTTCGATCAAGAGCAAAAGAGAATCTCTGGTACATTAGATGGTGAAATTGATGATGATATAGACGAAGATGCACGAGCTGCTGCGAGTCAACTCGCCAAACAGGAAGCAATAGAATGGCTTTCTGCAAAAGGTTACGATACAAGAAACGTTCGCACCAGTTATTCTTTTGTTGAAGGAGTATGTAAGGGAACTACCGAATATAATATAGTAGTTAAGAGTTTCAGGTCATCATCTAAGGAATTAAAGATTAATCCGAATGAATGGCTACATCTGTTAAAACCAAACTCACGTTTAATGCTATATATGGGGCACATGTCTTTTGCTGTAGTTGATAGAAAAGCTCTTCTAGGAAATCATGACTTCCTTAGATTGAGAATATCATCTTCAAACTTTAGTGTTGATGGAAGCAAATTAGAGGAAAGTCTTGAACGATTAGCTAATGACATTCAGTATTTTGAAAGAACACACTTTGTGTTTGAACGAGTTCACGATAGTATTCTATCCCGCGCTAATTCATTAGATGATTATGGTTTGTTCCAAAGTAATTCAAATCAAGAATATTCTGCAGGTAATGATGAAGATATAGAATGAATATAGATAGACTAAAACAAAAACAATTCATTCAGGATGAACTCAAAGCTCAAACTGATGCTTTCAAGCAGAAATTAGAAACATCTGCGTTGGATTTGCTCTTAGAGAAGAACGAAGTATTCGTTGGTATGTTCATAAAGTTTATGGACAATGGTGAAGCTTTGTTCAAATTTCCTGTATCTAGAGCATTGCCAAGAAAAAACTCACATTATTATTGCTTTACATTGCCTGATGTTTTGAAAAGATATAAGGATTGGGGAAATCTGACCTATGGGGACCTGATTAAGAAAGAGACATCAGCAACCAGTATTAAATGTGTATGGCACTCATCATCCGATAATCCCAAATTTATGCTTACAGGATGTAAAGGTGTTACAGAGGACTTCAAAAAATACATAGAAAAAGTCCCAGGCGGTATTGTCGTTCTTGGTCCAGAAGTACCCCCATATGAATATCTTGCAAATTTGGAAAAAGTTTGCCATTCATATCATCCTAAATGTACAGAAATTCTAGATGCAGACTATGAGCCTAAACCATGGACCCCTTCGTTGTTATCACACGATATGAATCTGTCTGACATTGTATTAGAAGATTTTAAAAACAAAGATGTAGTAATTGTTCAAGGTCCTCCAGGAACGGGTAAAACTCATCGCATATCTCAATTGTGCGATATGCTTTGTGCAAAAGGTTTTTCCGTTTTGGTAACAGCTCTAACTAATAGAGCGTTAATGGAAGTTGCTGATAAATTGAGAGAGAGTCTTATTAAGGAACATAAAGTATACAAAACCAATTTAACAACAGATGAAGCTAAAGAAGTAAATGGTATTCAAAATGCAGAGAAAGTTTATGCAATACCTGGTAAGTTAATGCTTTCCACTTTTTATATAGCAAGTGGCTCTGCGGTAAATGGATATGAAGGACCATTATTTGATTATGTAATTGTAGATGAAGCAAGTCAGGCTTTTTTTGCAATGCTTGCAGCTACAAACATGCTTGGATATAAAAAACTATGGGTAGGTGATGTATATCAGATGCCTCCTATTGTATTAATGTCCCATGATAGAATCAAAAGACAAGGCTATGAACCATTAGTAAATGGACTCGATACTATAACTTCTTCTAACAAGTATTCAAATTATCAATTATCAGATACCTTTAGACTTGGAACGAATGCAGCAAAACTTACAGGATTGTTTTACAAAGGAGCACTAAGGTCTTTGGCAAAAGAATCTAATATGGTTTCTCAAAAGAAAGAAGGCCCCGTTATTATTCCTATTGATATGTCAATAGGAGATCCTATTCCTTCTAATGCAATTAAAGAAGCAGTAAGAATTGCATCCGACTTAATACAGCAAAATAAAAAAATAGAAATTGCTATTTTAAGTCTTTTAATAAAAACGACAACAGCTCTGCAAGTAGAAGTTACTCGTACTATTGGAAACACAAATAATATACTAGTTGAGACTGTCGCACGTGTTCAGGGCATTACTAAAGATGTAACAATATATGTTATTCCAAATACAGATTCAATGGTGCACAGTTTAGAACTTAGATTATTTAATGTTGCAACAAGTCGTGCCAAAGATAATACCTATATAATTTGTTCTAAAGATATTTTAAGTTATACTTATATGGCACCATTAGTTCGAGAATATTTAGTAAAATTGATTGAAAACAGTTGATATGGCACTAGCAATAAACATAAACGACCTGCTCAACAAGCAGAAGATAGAATCCAACCGAATTGAGTTTAAGAAGGGTTGGAATCCGGCGAGCATATACCACAGCGTATGTGCGTTCGCCAACGATTTTGACGATCTTGGTGGTGGCTACATCGTGGTCGGTGTGGATACTGACGAAAAGACGGGTGTAGCTATTCGTCCGGTTGAAGGTATACCTACAGAAAAGATTGATGGAATTCTTCAAGATATGGTGGGTTACAACAACAAGATTTCGCCTTATTATATGCCTCGCACTAGTGTAGAGGAAGTGGATGGTAAGTCTGTGCTTGTGATATGGTGTCCGGCAGGAATCAACCGCCCATATTCTGTACCAGAGAACGTAACAGCCAAGAGTAACACAAAGGAATATTTCTATGTTCGTAGTGGTACGAGTAGTATTATAGCTAAGGGGGAAGTTCTTGACGAGCTGCGTGAATTGGCAAGTCGTGTGCCATTTGATGAACGTGGGAATCCAGACATTAAGATAGAGGATATTTCAACGCTGTTGTTACGTGAATATTTGGTAAAGGTGGGTAGCAAACTTGCAAATGAGTTATATACAAAGCCTCTTGAAAGTATCTTGGAACAAATGGATTTGTATGTTGGCCCTAAGGAAAATCGTATGCTTAGAAATGTAGCAGCTATGATGTTCAGTGAAGACCCAAGCAAATTCTTTAAGCGTACACAAGTTGAAGTGGTATATTTTCCTGAAGGGCGTTTGAATAATCCAAACAACTTATACGAAGGTCCTGTAATTAAGGGTTCCATCACCCAAATAATTGACAGAACATTGGAATACCTGAATCGTATGCTTGTTATGCAGACGGTTATAAAGCCCAAGGATAGCAGTAGAAGCCAAAAATTTGTCACTTATCCATACCAAGCATTGGAAGAGAGTGTGACCAACTCACTCTATCATAGGGATTATCGTGAATGGGAGCCAGTGGTTATCACCGTAGAGCCTCAGGGAATCACCATACAGAATGTTGGTGGCCCCGATAGAAGTATATCTGCAGCCGATATTTCAAGATGCGAAATCTTAGTATCTAAACGTTATCGTAATCGCAGACTTGGCGAATATCTTAAGGAATTGGATTTGACAGAAGGTCGTAGTACAGGTATCCCAACTATCCAAAATGTTTTGGAAAACAATGGTTCACCAAGAGCTACTGTCGTTACCGATGATGAACGTACCTTCTTTAGAATAACCATTCCATGCCATGAAGCTGCTGGTAATATTATAGCAGACATTGCTCATAAAGATGGTTCATTAAAGGCTTCTAAACGAGGTTCACTAAAAACTGCACTACAAAGTGCACCAGAAACTGCACTACAAAGTGCACCAGAAACTGCACTGCAAATCATCAATGAAATTAGGAATAATCCTAATGTAACTCTTTCAGAGATTGCAGAAAAGATTGGTGTATCTCGCCGTTGGATAGCAACAAATATGAAACACCTTCAAGATACAGGTGTTGTTAAACGAGTTGGACCTAATAAAGGTGGTCATTGGGAAATTATAGGTAAATAGTAAAATAGAGTTTAAGATGCTGTTAGGACAAAAGATAAAAGAATTAAGAATGGAGAATTGGAGTGCTACAAAGACAATTGGCCTCCCTTCTTGAGATTGATACCCCGATGTTTTCAAAAATCGAAAGAGGTGATAGACGTGCCAAACGTACACAAGTTATTCAAATAGCCAACTATTTCAATGTTGACGAAAAAGAACTTCTCACTCTCTGGGTAGCAGATAAAGTCCTCGATGCAGTGGAGGATGAAACTGAATTAAAGTCTGATGCTATTAAAGTTGCTCAATCAAGCATAGCATTATAACAACAAAATACGGGAACTTTATGGTATCAATTCATATAGTTCCCGTTATTGCATACCTGATTATCAGAAGAATATATCCTACATTTCGGTTCAAGCGTGAAACCCACGCATTCCAAACAGAGGCTCTGGCAAGCCCAAACAGAGATGCATGGGCTCACGCTATAAGATATAGCATAAGCCTCACGCAATAGCCTCTGTTTTTTTGAAATTTACCAGATTTCTGTTTGGAGACGTCTTGCGACTTATGTATGATAATCAGCAAACACTTTCATAGATTGCTGTTATTTTTCTATTTTAATTTTCAAATATACGGATTTTTTCCAAACAGGTTGCATATAACATGAGTTTATTTTTGTGGTTTGCCGGATTTCTTGTCTTTTTCATCTTCCAACCCTAACCGCTTGCAAAGTTCCGGATCTGCTTTTATCCGTTCCATTTCCATGTTAATGATAGCTTGCGCATCCGCCTTGATCTGGTCGTAGTTGCGCTGTATCTGCTGCATCATGATGTCGTTACCATCCTTGTCCTTAAATTCATTGATGACAGGGATTTTCCGGTAAGCCTTTTCCT
>ERZ791810.402-NODE-402-length-46410-cov-13.376680_pt1 | contig 46410 bp, 55 predicted proteins | sample MGYA00510304_ERZ791810 | MGnify/ENA primary metagenome ERZ791810 (study PRJEB30046, sample SAMN00791967) | human gut metagenome | study: EMG produced TPA metagenomics assembly of the A metagenome-wide association study of gut microbiota in type 2... | reverse complement strand
CCCGACTCCAGCCTTTCTATGATTTTCCAGTGTAAATATGTATATCAGCACCTAAATATTTCATTGATTGGTTTATTGATGAGCAAACCAATAAGAGCGTGGATGAGGTTTGCCAAATGATTAACAGATTGGAACCAACGGATGTAGAAAACATTTCAAAGATTAAATCCAATAACTATATCTCTGAAATTAGGACAATTGTAAATAATGCTATCGAAAGAGAGGCAGAAGAACAGTAAACATCCCTAAGAACCTGCACCGGTTAAAAGGTGCAGGCTTCTTTCCCCATTCATATCATATAAAGCAATGAAAAAAGCTCCGACCATGAAGAGGAAAGTTCCATGATATTTCAACACTATTAATCGCTTCTGGATTATTAATATAACTTCAACAGCTATCCAAAGGTGGAATTATTTACATCTATGATACACTCTATACGATTTTCAAAGAATGTTACATAACTATTATGCCACTCCCTTAAAATTCAGTATCTTTGCATTGTTAAGATAAAGGAGAAGTAGCATACTCAATAGCTGTTCTTTTCGGGCATAAAAGGCATATAAACTCCATTCCTTTTAAACTCGCTACCACTTCGAGCTATTTCTCCATTTTACACATAGATAAATCAATACTCCCCCTTAGATTCCTCTATTACTTTCCTTTATAAATCCAAAATGAATGATTATCAAGAACTGACTTATGAACAAGTACGCAAGCTTGCATTGGCTCAACATGTAGATGATAATAAAACAAGCATCGGAGTTTGGGCTAAACAAAATAGCTACCTCAAGAAGAGAAGACAAAAAGACAACAGAGTTTACACCGTTTACATCAAGATGAACAATGATAAAATTAATTACAGCGATGATTATGAACAAGAAAATGACTAACTTTAATGTAGAAATGTACAACAAGAAGATTGCTTTATTAAACGAAATAATAGATACTCTTAACAATATAATTTACAGCTTCAACAGTTGGGGATATGAAATTACTCCCGCATTCATAAAGGAATTGATAGATAACCCTGCTGAAATGTACCATAAATACTTAAGTTTTGAATACATAGCACAACGCAAATGTGCTGAACATGGGATAAAAGATAAGGATTATCTTAATCCTCACTACCAAGATTGTTTCCATGATATTATAGATGAAATGGAATCTATATTTGAATCCTTTAATAAATTCTGTAAACTATTACCTCATATCAAACAAGCATTTGGTTCTTCACTTTATATTATAAAAGAAGATATTTTTTTAGAGCCAATGGCTGTTAAAACCAAAAATGCCGAATTACGCATTATACAACAATGCGCTGAATACACAGATACTGAGCACATGGATTGAAAAGTTTAATCACAATTAAGATAAGGGAGGGCTATGCAAGTAGTTCTCCCTGTTTATTACGACGCAGCACACAAATAAAAAACACAAGAAACAAATATGATATTACCACTTATTACATCGCATTGCAGAGCTTGGCTTATTAAACAACTAATATTTGAATTACTATGATAATCCATTTACCAACAGGCAAGATATTCAATAATAGGAAAGAAGCTAAAATATACTTTAGTACCTCTTACTATTATAAGATGGAACGTGAGAAGAGAGATTTACTATTTACGAATGATATTCAATCAGCTACTAATGAATATGAAGATAAATCAAAGGCTATTACAAGGCAGAATCAGTACAATTAGACAAGATTATGCTACCATTAACAAGTCTATCGTGGATAAGCTCAATCCATCCAACTTGTACAGGTTCTTCTGTCTGTCCTTATATAGAAATGACTATTATAAGGTCAGATGGAGAATCAAGGACTTAGCCAAACATACAAGGGAAAAGGAAAGTGCATTAAAGAACTTCAATAAGGATATAGAAGCGGTGTTGGTAAGAAAGAGATACCCAGTACCAATTAACCATCCTCTTATTGAATTTACAATGAGAAGTCTTTACTGCATTCCCCCAATAGAACGTCCTAACTTCATAACACTGTCCCATCTCTTCATGAAAGTGGATTTGAATATTAAAGTGAAAGGATATTATATCAAACTCCTATTAATAGCAGAGGACAGCAAGATACTGCTTACTCCTAATAAGTTGGCTGATAAGTTAGGAGTGGGTAAGAATAGTGTAGAGAATTACAATCTGGATTTATATAATGCAGGTCTATTGAAATACTTACCCTATGGATTTGAACTTACCCCTAATGAACTACTATTAGATAATAATATTGCCAAACAGCGTAAAGAGTGGATTCTCCAATCTCCAAAAGACTTATTTAAAATGGCTTTCAAGCATAAGTAACAGGTCGTGGGGATTTTTCATACTGTTTATTATTATATTAATAGATAGTACGAATAATCCCCACCTTACTGTAAATTGACTTTACAAGCATCTAAAGTAAAATTCCTCAAAATGGATATAGCACTCTAAACCATAAGAGAGTTAAACGCACTACCCTACTACTAATTAACACCCCCTCATGCCTGCCAGAAGTAAAATAAGAAATTAGACAGGCATAGGGGTACACCACCGTTCACCATTAAAACTATACTCACCAACCAACTTCCCAAGCTCCAACTAAATGAATCTCTAAGGTGTAACACTAAATAGCCGTATGATAAAAATAGTCTAATTATATAGCACTTATAGCTATTTAGCGGTAAGTAGTATCATCTGAAATGTAAGGCATGTGCTACACTTATAAGTTTGGATGTCGCTTACCGCTATTCATCAATCAATAATCAATTTAATTCAATTACATTATGGAGACATTACAGATTATGCCAGCAGTGGCACAGAACCAATCAAGATTTAATTTAGGTGAGTACGCAGAAGAAGCTATATTGGTAGAAGAAGTTACAGTACCCAAAAGAGTGAACCATTTCATTGAAGCTAACACACAGGAGGTAACCTTGCAGCACTTACAACAGGATTGCATCATTCCCAGCTTTGCATCAATGGAAGAGACCATTAGTCACCAATCCTTCATAGGTGCAGTGGTGGATGCAGCTAAGGATTATTTTCATGGGGAGCAGTTTGATATGCCAGAGATAAGAATCTCACATCCTATCAATGGCAGAATCCCAAGTGCATTAGGTAAGAAAGCATCTGAACTGACAGATGAAGAGAAGACTTTGTTCTATCAGAGAATGTGCTTCTGTTTTGAAATCCCGTCTATTGTACACGATGAATACGGTAATCGTTTAGCATTATCCATTGGTGGAGTAAGAGCATATAACGAGATTAACCTGTACAGTAAGAAATCTGTGGAGAAATTTAAAATCTTCATAGGCTTTAGGAATAGAGTTTGCTCAAATTTGATGCTTACCACTGACGGCTTACAAGACAGAGTGGAAGTTCTAAGCGTACAGGAACTATATGCAGCAGCATTGAATCTGTTTCATGCTTACAATCCATCTAAAGACCTACACTTGCTAAGAACACTTGGTCAGATGTCAATCTCTACAAGTGAGTTCTGCCAGATAATAGGACGAATGCGATTATATCAAGCATTGAATCCCAACCAACAGAGAGAGTTACCCCGTTTACTTTTAGGTGACAGTCAAATTAATGCGGCTTGTAGAGCATTTGTTTCAGACAACAATTTTAAAAGTACAGGTGACAGCATTACAGGTTGGCAACTCTTAAACCTACTCAACGGCTCTGTGAAATCCAGCTACATAGATAACTTCTTGGAGAAGAATCTTAACTGCACTGAATTTGTACAGGGAATACAACGAGCTAAACAGGGGGATACAGAATACGCTTGGTTCTTGGGCTAAGTGGATTGTTGATTGAGAGAGAATGGGCATCATTAACTTGGTGTCCATTTTTTATTCCACGCTCCCCTTATATAATAGAATATATACAATTTAAAATTAGACATAATGAATACCAAAGATATTGAGAACGCAATTAATCACATAACCATCTTGCAGGAGAGATTATGCTGTGCAGAAAACAACCTGCAATATATTAAACGATTGCAAGCACTTAAACATTGGCTGCATAAGTTTGATTCACTCTTAGACAGGGTAAGCAGGCAACGAGGTGAATATGCAGCAGTTTATGAAAGCTACTTTCATACTTGCTGTGGATTCTCATTCTACGATAGAGTTTGCAATTCTATCATCGTTTATGAATATGGAGATAGACAGTTCTAATTTAGTTGGGCATCCTTAATTGGGGTGTCCAATATTCACTTTGACAATTAGTGAATGTTTGTCTAATAATCAACAAGTTAGATAATCCAACTCAAATTTAATATTCACTTATATTCATTTACCTATATAACAGAACATTATGTCACTCAAATATTCAAGCACAACAGCAGACTATTTAATATGGTTTGATGCAATGAACCTCATAAGGAAACTGGCTAAAGACGAGAATTACAAAATCTCACTTCTTATTGCTTTGGGTTGCTTCACAGGATTGAGAATATCTGATATTCTGGCTCTACGATGGAAGCAGATAATAGGAACTGATGAATTTACTATCATTGAGATTAAAACGGGAAAGCAGAGAACAATCCGCTTGAATCCGCAGCTACAACAGCACATTAAAGAGTGCTACGAGCATATAAATCCTATTGGAATCAATGCGCCAATCCTTATAAGTCAGAAAGGCACTATCTTCACAGTTCAGAGAATCAATATCATTCTTAAAGAGGTGAAGAAGAAGTACAGGCTTAAAGTGAAGAACTTCTCCTGCCATTCACTTAGAAAAACATTTGGTAGGCAGGTTTACAATATGAACAATGATAATGCAGAACTTGCTTTAGTTAAACTCATGGAATTATTCAATCACAGTTCAGTAGCCATTACTAAAAGATACTTGGGATTAAGGCAGGAGGAAATCTTACAGACTTATGACTGTTTGAGCTTCTAATGACAGGCAGGACAAATCCAGAGTAAGGTTAGTTTTATATACCCCAATCTGAATTTGTCCTACCCCTAAATTCAGACGGAGAAATTAACTTTAGCTTTATAAATCCATGTGGGTAACAATTTCTAAAATTCAGTTCTTATAAGGGGAATTATCATTTTGATACCCACATGGATTTACAGAGTTCAGATGCAAATCTTATTAAATATCCCGTTCAGACTATGTTTGAGAGCACGATAGTTACTATTTATCCTCACTTCATGCTCATTAATTTAGAACCTTTCGTTATCTTTGCACCAATTCCAATAAACTAACGCGTTAGGGAGTTGGAAGGACATATTTAACGAAAGGTGTTATTGAAATTATCTTCTGTTTCTTAGATTCTCGCAAAATTTAAAAACGGTACGAAGATGATAGCAATAGCACCCACACATTTGATATATACTCATCTTATAGGTGAACTATATACCTTTTGGTGTGGGTGGCTGTTGCTTTATCCGTACCAAAAGGCAATGCGAGAAGCCCAAGAAACAGGATAAGGCAGATACAGTTCCCACACCTTTTTTATTGTAACGGCTTATCCATAGGGAACAGGTGGCATAAAGGTGTAAAATATGAAAACCTACTTATTGGATATTCTTAACAGATATAACAGATTCAGTGAGAATTTGGATGTAAAGACTATACTATGCAATAAGTCTTGGTTTATTTTTAATGATACTGGAGATAAAGAGTTATATATATTTCAAGAAAATGGTTCTCTTATTGCTTCTGTAAATGGTAAGGTTACTAATGCTACTTGGCAGTATGTGCCAGCCAACAAATCTATAATTATTTCTTTCAAGGAGCAGGCTTATATGCTTCATCCCTCATTCTTTGATAAAACCATATTCGCATTGCAACAAGACGGAACAAACAGATATGCTTTTATGATAGATGAAAAGCAAAGCCAATCCTTTCAACCAAAATCTCTAACAGAGTTAAGTGCTTATTTTAAAAATATAGAGCGTAAAAAAGTAGAAGCAGAACAACAACGGATAAGAGTTGCATTAGCTCAACAGAGGGTTCAACAAAAACAAATTGAGGAAGAACAAAGACAGCAAGAACAATATCGCATAGAGCAAGAAAAGCGACAGCGAGAAAGAGAACAAGATGAATTGATTAATAGAGCAATAGAGAAACAAAGGCAAGAAGAAAGGAAAAAAGAACAAACCATACTAAAACAGCACAAGACATTTGCCCTTGTTCAAATAATTGGCTATATCATTATAATTGCAATTACTATGGGGATAACTTATTTAGCTTATAATAGTGCAACTGACGGTGCTTGGTTAATTATCCCCCCTATAATCTTTTGTCTATTATATTTCTTGGTCTATCGCAAGATTATTATATGGTTACGAGAGAAATTACTGCGCAAATATTTACATTCACAGCAAATGGAAAAACAAAAACTGCGTGATGAAATACAATGGATTGAACAAGAAAGCAGACGAGAGGAAGAAGAGTTAAACAGATTGAATGGCACAGTCAATTATAAAAGAATGATATTGAGGACGGAAGAAACATCATCCAACTATAAGCAAATACACAGAATATTTAACGGAAAAGAGTTTGCCATATATTGGGATGCTACTGCGATGAAATTTAAGAATATTTCTCTCTTGATTTATAATGGAACTGAAATTATTCGTTATGAAAATTTAGAGAATAAAGGTAGAAAGATTGTTCGCTTAAAAAAAGTGCATCCTCCAGTCAAAATTATGTTAGTGGCAAACTGGCTGGACTCCTTGATTTATAAAGTTGTTTATGCCGTCAAAGGATAATACTAACCGATTATTAATACAAAAACGAAATTATAATGAAAACATTCAGATTATTAGCAGCTTCATTATTGATTGCATTATGTACAGGGCAAACTTCTTGCAGTAGTAAAGTTTATACTCCAGACGTAAATGTAAAAGAAGTCAACTCCAAACAATATATTTATTATCAAGATGAACCTTTTAATGGGACAGTCTATAGTTCTGATGAGAGTTGCTACATGGTTGTTAAAAATGGAGCACCAGTAAAAGCTATAGCATTACATTCTAACGGAGCAATTGCCATTGAAACGACAACGACAGGAGCTAATTTTAATAGAACTTTCTATGATGAGAATGGTAACACCATCGAAGAACGAGAGTTTGAAAAGAAATATAGAGATTTGTGGAAATCTTTAAAGCATAAATTACCCATTGATTAATCTTTTATCATGCGATATACCATCCCAACAATAATAGCATTTATTGGGTTAGTTTCTTGCCAGCCCAAACAGAAAACTATAGAACAATTAGCCACCATAGACAGCACTTCACAAGTTAAAGCTACCTCTATCTTAGAAAGTAAGCTATCTGAAATCAATGCTCAATCCGGGCAGGTTATCATTATGGAAGTTCAGACAGGGCAAATCAAGGCTCTGGTTGGACTTGAAAGGAAAGATAGTGTGAACTACCAACCTTGTGCGAACTTTGCCATACAACGCCCAACAGGTCTTATGCACCCAATATCATTATTGGCAGCATTAGAAACTGGGAAAGTAAACCTATCTGATAAGGTGGACGTTGGGAATGGAATCTACCCTGTTCATGGCAGAGAACTGAAAGACCATAATTGGCATAGAGGTGGATATGGTGAAATCAACATAGAACAAGGATTAGCTTGTAGCTCAAACATTGCTACTTATAAGACAATGGAAGAAGCATTTGGTGACACTCCTCAATCTTACTTTGATTTACTGGCTAAGATGAATTATGGTAAACCAGACAGCATTATAGGAATATCTAATCTAAAACCTGCACGCTTCATTACTCCTAAAGATACGAGATGGACTAATACTGCATTTGCATGGTTCAGCATTGGATATAACCAACTCATTGCTCCAATCCAAACTCTTACCTTTTATAATGCAATAGCAAATAATGGGAAGATGGTACAACCGCAACTCTACAAGGATAGCACAGTAGTAATCAACCCACAAATAGCAAGCAAATCAAACATAGATAGTTTGAGACGGGCTTTGAGTTACAACATCACTGATGGATTAGGTAAACCTGCATACTCTGACAAAGTTAAGGTTGTAGGGATGCAAGGGACTGTACAGCTTGAAGATGATAGCTATGTTGTAGAGTTCTGTGGTTACTTCCCTGCTGAGAATCCACAATACACGATAATAGTTTCCATCAATAAGATGGGACTACCCGCAAGTGGTAGTTTGATGGCAGGTGATGTGTTTAGACCGATTGTAGATACATTAATTACTCACGTAAATATTAATCATTAACAACTTAAAACAATGAAAGCATTTAGAATTTTAGCAGCCCTTATGATGGCTGTTGTGTGTGTTGGTCTATCATCTTGTAGCAAGGACGATGATAGTAGTACTCATATTGATAACTCTCTTGACATAAATTTACTATATGGAACTTGGATTAGAGAATCTAAAGGATATAATGGAGATAGTGAGAAAGAAATACTTGTCTTCAACTCTAATGGAACATGGAATAGAACCCAAGTTGTAAATGGCAATAAAGGAAGAGAAGAAGGGCATACTTTTACCTATTATAAAGATACCAGAGTTTTAGCTCTTAAAGATGACGAGGCAGATAACGAACCAGCTGGATATACCATAATAGAACTAACCAACAATACATTCATTTGGCTGGATGATGAAAACCTATTCACATACAAACGTCAGAAGTAAATAAGGAAGTCTATATAGATAGGGAGCAGCATTTGAGGAAACTTAGATGCTGTTTTTATTTGTTTATATTAAGAATGAAAGCTACTTTTGCATAATTTTATATTAAGGACTAAAGTAAAAATACAAAAATATGAACATAGCATATCTAATTGGTAATGGATTTGACATCAATCTTGGACTAAAAACCCAATATTGCGATTTTTACAGCTATTATATACAATCCCCACATAGCGATAAATCAAATCCCAATATAGGTAAATTAAAAGACGAACTAAAATCTTTTCTACAAAAAGACCCAGAACTTTGTTGCCAAAAAGAATATGTTAAATGGGCTGATTTAGAAATAGCTCTTGGCAAATATACAAAGGAATTTAACTCCATAGATGATTTTCAAGCAATATATTATGATTTATATGACAATTTAGCAGATTATATAGAACAAGAAGAAGCAAGAATAACTAATTACGAAAACTTTACACAGCTAAATAAAGACTTTATATCGCCAGAAAGGCATCTTCCTCTATTAGATTCAAATACAATTCAAGATTATAATAAAGGATGGGAGAATTATTCACAATGGAATATCGATATTATCACTTTTAATTACACCTCAACCATAGAAAAACTATTAGGCTATCAGAATAAACAGCTATCACTTGGAAATAACAGATTTGGACACCCCGTTTATGTAAATTCAATAAAACATATACATGGGACAGTTGATGAACATATGCTATTGGGGGTTAATGATATATCACAAATCAGTAATGAATCATTAAAGGACAATTCCAGACTACAAAACATTATCATGAAGCCACAAACGAATCGAATGCTAAAAGGGCTTATAGATTCCCAATGTGAAAATATTATCAGAAGTTCCAATCTAATATGCTTGTTTGGTTTATCCCTTGGAGATACAGACAATATTTGGTGGAAATTAATAGGAAAACAATTAAAAAGAGCTGATTTTAGGATTATATACTTTGTAAAAGGCAGCGAAATAAGCAGAAGACGTTTTCATTTAATAGGAGACAAAGAAGTAGAACTAAAAGAATATTTATTGTCAAAGTGTGGATTAACTGCAGAGGAAAAGAGCAGTGCATTAGATAAAATCTTTATTGGCTACAACACCAAAATATTTCATCTAAATAAAAAGTAGACAATTGAAATAACAATAAACTTAAAGTCTTTATAAGACTAATGCTACCTTTCCACTATAAAGTAAACTCTACAAGCAAAAACAAGCTGACTTTTTATTTCATAAAAACAAAATATACTGCTAATATCAAACAAACAAATGCAGCGATATGATTCCAATGCAACGCTTCTCCTTTAAAAAAGACAGTAGTAAAAACGGTAAAAACAACAAGAGTAATGACTTCTTGAATAATTTTCAACTGCATTAATGAGAAAGGACCACCATTCCCTATAAAACCGATGCGATTTGCTGGAATTTGACATGAGTACTCAAAAAAAGCAATTATCCAACTAAAAGCGATAACACCAATTAGCGGAAGAGCAGCAAACCAAGAATACTCCTGTTTCATCTTTAAATGCCCATACCAAGCAAAGGTCATGAATATATTCGATACAACAAGTAAAAAAATTGTGTAGAGAGCTTTCATACTATTCTAATTCTATTATACATTATTATATATACCAACGTGAAGTGTTAAATCCTCAGTTGGGTTTTTCTGTTTTATTATACTCCGCAAGCGCAATTCCCCACGAAAAGAGGATAACGGCATAAAGCGGCCAACTGGATATAACTTTCATTTCCTGCAACTTTAAATGCCCGTACCAAGCAAATGTCATAAAGACGTTGGACACAATCAATAGTAAAATGGTATAAAAAGCTTTCATATAGTGGTTAATGATTAGTTATTAGCGATTGGTGATTAAGGACGGTTAAATCTTTCGGGGCAACAACTCTTCCTGTACATTAGTCATGCTTCCCCACAGGCTATACCTCGCCTCCGGATTCATTTCCTCCAACTGATGCAAAACGCCTTTCATCGTGCTCCGGCTCGATTGCGATTCATAAGGGCAATTCTTCTTTTGCTTCCGATAAGCCCTTATCTCCGCCAGTTCCGTCAAGTCCGCTTCGTGCACAAGGCACATCGGCCGGATAATCGTCATGTCGAACTTCTTCATCACCAGTCGCGGCGGCATCGAACTGAATGCGCCCTGATAAGTAATGTTCATCAACAATGTCTCCAGAATATCATCCATATGATGTCCCAAGGCTATCTTGTTGCATCCTTGTTCCTTGGCTACGGTAAACAGCGCCTTACGCCGATTCCAAGAACACAGGAAGCAAGGTGACTTACGCGTGTCCGTACTTGCGTCAAACTCCGTTTCGTACAGCACAAAAGGCACTCCCCACGATTCGGCATAGTCTCTAAGATAATCCGTATCGCTCTGATAGGGAATATTTCGCATCACCACATGGACAGCGACCACCGAAAATTTCGGTTTAAAAACCCGGGCGCGACGAGCCAATAACTCAACCAATGCCAAGGAATCCTTTCCGCCCGAAAGCCCAATAAGAATCTTGTCACCGTCTTCTATCAGCCCGTATTCCACCACCCCTTTACTGAACCGCTTGTCAATACGCCGCAATGTCTTCTCTTCCTCTGTAAATTGTGCCATAAAAATCAGTTAAAAGTCGGCTGCAAAAGTAACTGAAAAGAATCATTTAAAGAAGAATTAACATAATAGAATTACGGAAGACGGCTTTATTCCCGATAAATTTGTATTTTTGAACTCATTAAAAAGATTTTTAGTATGAAGAATAGATATATACTGTTTTTATTGTTCGGTTTCTTTGGCATACACGCTTCAGCGCAAACCCTTGCACAAGCGAAAGCACTCTATGAAAAAGGACAATATGAACAAGCGAAGCCCGCTTTTAAGAAATTCGTAAAATCACAGCCTAATAATGGAAGTTATAATCTGTGGTATGGCGTGTGCTGCCTGAATACGGGAAAAGCGGAAGAAGCCATAAAATATTTGGAAACAGCCGTAAAGCGTCGCGCCACCGGCGGACAACTCTATTTGGGGCAGGCCTACAATGACACCTACCGTTTTGAAGAGGCCGTCAATACCTTTGAAGACTACATTGCCGAACTGGAAAAGCGGAAACGTTCCACCACCGAAGCGGAAAAACGTCTGGAGAAGAGCAAGGCAAATCTCCGTATGCTGAAAGGTGTGGAAGAGGTATGCTTCATCGACAGTTTCGTGGTGGACAAGAAAGACTTCCTCAAAGCATACAGAATCAGTCCCGAATCCGGCAAGTTGTTTATGTACGATGTTTACTTTGAAAATTCCAACAGCAAGGGCGGTACTGTGTACGAAACGGAATTAGGAAACAAGATTTATTACAGCGAACTGCAAAAAGACAGTACGTTCAACATCCTGTCGCGCAATAAAATGCTTGATGAATGGGGTAAAGGCAATATGCTGCCGGGCAGTATCAACGAATCCATGAACGCCGGCTATCCGTATGTATTGGCAGACGGCATCACTATCTACTACGCCGCCGACGGTCCGGCATCAATGGGAGGCTACGATATTTTCGTAACGCGCTACAACATGAATACTGACACCTACCTCACTCCGGAGAACGTAGGTATGCCTTTCAACTCTCCCTACAACGACTATATGTACGTCATAGACGAATTCAACAACCTCGGTTGGTTTGCCTCCGACCGTTATCAGCCGGAAGGCAAAGTTTGCATATATGTGTTCGTTCCGACCTCATCCAAGCAGGTGTACAACTATGAAAACATGGATAAACCCAAACTGATAAAGCTTGCCCAACTCCATTCCATTAAAGACACTTGGACCGATGAAAACTTAGTAGCCGATGCCCAAAAACGTCTGCAAGAAGTGATGCAAGAAAAGCCGGAAACCAAGAAACGTCATGAGTTTGAATTTGTAATTGACGACAGGCATATTTATCATTATGCCGCCGACTTCCGTTCTCCACAAGCGAAAGCGCAATTCAAGAAGTATCTTCAATTGGAAGAAAGCTACAATCAGCAGCAAAGCAAGCTGGAGAATATGCGCACCCAATATTCGCGTGCCAACCAGAATGAAAAAAGCAAAATGGCTCCGGCCATACTTGATTTAGAGAAACGAGTGCAACAGTTAGCCACCGAAACAGACCGTGCAGTTATCCAAGTACGCAAATTAGAAAAGCAAACCATTAAATAAAATAGCTATGGACATCTTCATTATCGTAGTATTGGTCGTTGCGGCAGTCATACTGTTCCTCGTAGAATTATTCATAGTACCGGGTATCAGCATTGCAGGCTTTCTGGCAGGCGGTTGCATCATTTATGCCAATTATTATGCTTTCGCCAATTTAGGGACAACAGCCGGGGTCATCACACTTGCCATATCCGCCATAGCTTGTGTAGGCTCATTGGTATGGTTTATGCGTTCTAAAACCCTGGATAAGATAGCTTTGAAGAAAAATATCACTTCAAAAGTAGACCGCAGCGCCGAAGAGAGAGTGAAGATAGGTGATACCGGTATTACCACCACCCGTCTCGCCCTCATCGGATATGCCGAAATAAACGGAGACATCGTAGAAGTAAAATCCACAGACGGCTTTCTGAATGAGAAAACTCCTATCATAGTAAATCGCATTACAGACGGAGTAATCCTCGTAGAGAAAGCTGGCAAGTCATAATCATAAATTGATATTCAATAATAGTAACCATTAATAACTAAAAATCATGGATCCAAGCACAATGTATCTCACTGCCTTCATTATCGTAGGCGGTATCATTTTTCTGGTACTGTTTTTCCACTACGTACCATTTTTCCTATGGCTGTCCGCCAAAGTTTCAGGAGTAAACATATCACTGGTCCAGCTATTCCTGATGCGCATCCGTAACGTACCGCCTTACATCATTGTGCCGGGCTTGATTGAAGCGCATAAAGCCGGTCTGAGCAACATCACCCGCGATGAATTGGAAGCACACTACCTTGCCGGCGGACACGTCGAGAAAGTAGTACATGCGTTGGTATCCGCTTCCAAGGCCAATATAGAATTACCTTTCCAAATGGCAACCGCCATTGACCTTGCCGGACGTGATGTGTTCGAGGCAGTCCAGATGTCGGTAAACCCGAAGGTTATTGACACTCCTCCTGTCACTGCAGTGGCAAAAGACGGTATCCAGCTAATTGCCAAAGCCCGTGTCACTGTACGCGCCAATATCCGTCAACTGGTAGGTGGCGCAGGAGAGGACACAATCCTTGCCCGTGTAGGTGAAGGTATCGTATCATCCATCGGTTCTTCCGAGAATCATAAATCCGTTCTGGAAAATCCGGACTCTATCTCGAAACTGGTGCTCCGCAAAGGACTGGATGCCGGTACGGCTTTTGAAATCCTGTCCATTGATATTGCCGACATCGATATAGGTAAGAACATCGGTGCAGCTTTACAGATAGACCAAGCAAATGCCGACAAGAACATCGCTCAGGCAAAAGCGGAAGAACGCCGTGCCATGGCCGTTGCCAGCGAACAGGAAATGAAAGCCAAAGCACAGGAAGCACGTGCCAAAGTAATTGAAGCCGAGGCGGAAGTGCCTAAGGCTATGGCTGAAGCATTCCGTAGCGGCAACTTGGGCATAATGGATTATTATCGCATGAAGAACATCGAGGCCGATACTTCGATGCGCGAAAACATTGCCAAACCGACAACCGGCACATCCAGTCAGCCGTTGAGCAAGTAAACCGGTAAATTCATCAATATAAACGTCGGAACCGGTGAACAGAAACCGGTTACCGGCGTTTTCTCTTTATAAACGAACTGATAATATCCTGTAACATGAAAAAGTATTTTGCATCTTCCGAACTGATAATCAATGAAGACGGTTCCGTTTTCCATTTACATGTAAAGCCCGAATGGCTGGCAGATAAAGTAATCCTTGTGGGTGACCCCGGACGAGTGGCACTGGTTGCCTCCCATTTTGAGAGTAAAGAATGTGAAGTGGAGAGCCGCGAGTTCAAAACGATTACAGGTACATATAAAGGTAAGCGCATTACCGTCGTTTCTACCGGTATCGGTTGTGACAATATCGATATTGTAATGAACGAATTGGATGCCCTTGCCAATATCGACTTCCAAACCCGGGAAGAAAAGTCTCAGTTACGTCAGCTGGAATTGGTGCGTATCGGCACTTGCGGCGGTCTGCAACCTTATACTCCTGTGGGAACTTTTGTTTGCTCCGCCAAATCTATCGGTTTTGACGGCTTGCTGAACTTCTATGCCGGACGTAATTCTGTTTGCGACTTACCTTTCGAACGCGCTTTCCTCAACCACATGGGCTGGACGGGAAATATGTGCGCACCGGCTCCTTACGTGATTGATGCAGATACCGAATTGATAAACCGCATAGCCGGAGATGATATGGTGCGAGGTGTAACCATCGCCGCAGGTGGCTTTTTCGGCCCGCAAGGACGCGAACTTCGTGTACCTCTGGCAGATCCGCATCAAAATGAGAAGATTGAAAAATTCGAATATAACGGCTATAAGGTTACCAATTTTGAAATGGAAAGTTCCGCATTGGCCGGTCTTAGCCGCCTAATGGGACACAAGGCTATGACAGTTTGTATGGTAATAGCCAACCGCTTGATTAAGGAAGCCAATACAGGATATAAAAATACCATTGACCACCTTATCCTTAAAGTGCTCGAACGTATTTAAGCGTCTTGCAATAAAACCCTGACCGTCTCTTTCAAGCGGTCTAATGAATAAGGTTTTACTACAACCTTATCACATCCCGCCTGATATGCCTGTTGTTTTGCTGTATAGCATGAGTGTTCCGCTATAGCAACAACGGGTATAGCAGCGGAAACTTGTTTCATCTTCTCTATCACTTGCACACCATCCAATTTGGCAAGTTTCAGATTGATTAATACAAAATCAGGCTTGTCATTAAGGAAGCACTCTATGGCCTCCTCCCCATCCCTTGCCCACAACATCTCATAACCTTTTTTAAACAAGCCATCTATCTCATTCCATTTCAACAACACACCCTAATACAATACGCCCCTCTGAGGTATTTTTAATGGCATTGGACATAAAGTTAGAAAGTACCTGGGTCAATCGGTTTCGGTCGGTATGGATAGTGATGTCCTCCTTAGGCAGTATTACTTCCAATTGTATCGCATGGGGTATTTTAAGACGATGTACCTTTGCCACCTCCGTCAGTAAAGCCGACAAAGACACCGGACCGAAATGTATCTCAGACCGTCCTGATTCAATGCGGGATAAATCCAATATATCATTGATAAGTTGCAGTAACAAGCCGCTATTTTTCTGAATAATCTCCAAATACTCCTTCTTTTCATTCTCATCTTCAGTCAGAGACACAATTTCAGAGAAACCGACTATTGCATTCAACGGAGTACGGATTTCATGGCTCATATTAGCCAAAAAGAGTGTTTTCATACTATCAGCTTCTTCCGCCTTCCGCTTAGCCTCAATCAGCTCATTCGAACGGCGTACACGATCACTAATATCATGAATCAACGCCAAGACCTTATTGCCTTCAAAGGGTACAATGCGAGCCTGGAAGTAGTAACGTCTCCCGTCCACATCCAACGGATATTCAATCTCCCGCAGTTGATTATCCTCCAAACATTCATGAATATTCTTCAAGAAAAGTTCACTTACCTGTGGAGAATAGATAGAACGACCATCCGCTCCTTTCAGAACTTCCACCGGGTGAAGCAATACTGTACCCGGAGCCATCATCACGTCAATAAGAAAGAATTTGTCATCAAATATAAATATGAATTCGGGGAGCGCCTCTATTATTTTCCGGTTATGTTCGGCAAGACGGGCTATCTCCAACTCTTTTTCGCGTTTGGCAGTCACATTCACTGTATACACCACCAACTTCTGCGGATGTCCATAGTCATTCCGCTGATAAGACAGAAAATGGTCTTCCACCCAAACCACCTCTCCCCGGCTTCCGACAAAACGATATGGAATCTATGCGGTTTTTGTCTCCGACTTCAACATTTTTTCAAACTCCTCCTGATAGGACGGCAAATCATCCGGATGAATAAAATGATAGGATTCCATCATATCCTTAAAATGTATATTCAGTTTATCCAAACCTAATATCAGAAAATAATCATCCGAAAAACTACATCTTCCCGTAGGGATATCATATTCCCACAAAGCTATTTGATGTGCAGTCAGAACAGAAACAATCTTTTGAAAATCTTCCTGTATTGTTTCTCTTTCGTCACTTCTCCAATAGGAGTTATATTCGGCCTCCATAGATGTTTTGTTTGTAGTCATTAATTCATACGAAGTTACGGAAAAAGCTAAGAACTTGCATCATTGTAGCTGTTTTTTTATGAAGAAAGCATTATCTTTGTCAAATAAAACAAGCTGGAAATCATGAACCAAGATACTATCTGCGCTATAGCTACCGCCCAGGGAGGGGCTATCGGATGTATTCGTGTCTCCGGACCGGAAGCTATCGAAATCACATCCCGTATTTTTATCCCTGCCGCTACCGATAAAAAGTTAGAGAACAGCAAACCTTATACACTCACTTTCGGACGAATTTATGACGATTCTGAAGTTATAGATGAAGTGCTCGTCAGCTTGTTTCGTGCCCCTCATTCCTATACAGGTGAGAATAGTACGGAGATTACTTGTCATGGTTCCGCCTACATTCTGCAGAAAGTATTGCAACTACTAATCAAGAACGGCTGCCGCATGGCCGGTCCGGGTGAATATACCCAACGCGCATTCCTTAATGGCAAAATGGATTTAAGTCAGGCAGAGGCTGTTGCAGACCTAATCGCTTCCTCTTCTGCAGCTACTCACCGTCTTGCCATGAGCCAAATGCGAGGCGGTTTCAGTAAAGAACTTGCCACCCTACGCGATCAACTACTCCATTTCACCTCACTCATCGAACTGGAATTAGACTTTAGCGATCACGAGGAACTGGAATTTGCCGACCGCTCCGAACTTTGTCAGTTAGCGGATAACATCGAAAAAGTGATAACCCGCTTGGTGAACTCCTTCAGTGTAGGTAATGCCATAAAGAATGGGGTTCCGGTAGCCATCATCGGAGAAACAAACGCAGGAAAATCCACGTTACTCAATGTTTTGCTTAATGAAGAAAAAGCTATTGTCAGCGACATTCATGGTACTACGCGCGATGTGATAGAAGATACGGTCAATATCGGTGGCATCACTTTCCGCTTTATTGATACGGCAGGTATTCGGGAGACCAACGATACCATCGAAAATCTTGGTATAGAACGCACTTTTCAAAAGCTGAATCAGGCGGAAATTGTTCTTTGGATGATTGATGCTACGGATGCCCAAGCTCAAATTACACAGTTGTCCAATCAACTCCTTCCCCGCTGTGAAGGGAAACAACTTATCCTCGTTTACAATAAAGTGGATTTAGTGAATAATATGCAGAATACTATTCCTGCCTACTTTCCTGATAGTGTAAAATCAATCACCCTATCTGCAAAAAAAAGAGAACATATAGAAGAACTTCAACAGATGCTAATAACATCCGCCCATCTCCCTGCAATTACTCAAAATGATGTCATAGTAACAAATGTCCGTCACTATGAAGCATTAAACAATGCACTGGAAGCCATTCATCGAGTTCAAAAAGGTCTGGCAAATAATATTTCCGGAGATTTCGTATCACAAGATATTCGGGAGTGTATTTTTCATTTGAGTGATATTGCGGGAGAGGTAACGAATGATATGGTATTACAAAATATATTTCAGCATTTCTGCATCGGAAAATAACACATTACACCAACTACATTAGCAAACAGTCCATCATAACATAGAGGTTAGAAAAGCATATATATGCTTTTCTAACCTCTATGTTATCTCCGATATTTCACCGATAATGAAACTTTTACAATAGATTCAAGTAATTATAATTAAGTTACAGCTATTTTGTCTCATTCCGAACTCTTTCCATAAACAAAAAAACATGAGGAAGAACAACTGGTATCATTTCTCCATGCCCTTTATTTACCTCCATATACTCCACCTCATAGTTCTTTTCAGACATATATTTATAAATCAACCGGCTACTTTTACTTGCCGACTTAGAGCCTTCAGATATAAAGACCGGTATATTGCTAATACTATCCCAAGGATATCCATGCTCAAGCACAAAAGGACCAGACATCGGAGCTAATCCTTTCCAATAATTAGAGTATTTTGCACCTAAATACCAAGTACCTCCAGCTCCCATAGAGTGTCCTGTTAAAAACATATTTTTTTTATCTATTGGATATTCGGCAAGAATCAATTCCAACACATTAATAATATCTTTCTCACTTAATATTTGTTCTTCCTTAGAATACATTTTATTTCTCCCTGCAGCAATTATCTTAGAGCTTTCTTCTGTTTCACCAAATACAGCTGGTAACAACAGATTATTGCCATAAGCTGCATGACAACCCAATGGAGAAACCAATAAGTATCCATATTTTTCGGCTAACTTGATGAGTTGTCTATCATTAGCATCTACATATGAATTTTCATCATTCCACCCACCATGCAAAAACATTACTAACGGTAAATCACTTTTGCCATCCCAATTTTGAGGCACATATAACCTATATGGCATATTTTCATTGGCCTCTTTAAAAAAATAATTTCGATGTTGGTCTCCTTTTGCTCTCCAATATCTAACCTGTGGGTCTACTATGGACAGAGCATTTTTCCGAGCGGCTTCAATTTGAGACTTTGCATCCAGCGCTGTCCCAAAAGAAATTAAAGGAGTACACTCTTCTTGGGCTAAACAATAATTAGCTCCTATGATAGCAATTAGCAATTGTACAAATATCTTCTTCATTTTTTAATACCTTTATTTATTCATCTCATTTCCTTGCAAATTCTTATTATTATTTAGCTCTTGTTGTGGAAATGGATAGTACATAGCTTTTTCTGTCCAACCCAAATCTTTTATAGATTCCAGCCATTTCTCGTCTGCCATTCCCCACCTCAACAGATCAAAATAACGTAAATACTCACCACAAAATTCAACATATCTTTCGTGCACAATCAAATTTTTGACATTATTCATTGGAACTCCATTTATTACACTTCCTGAAGCTAAAAGAGTTTCAACGTCCGGAATAGTTCCAGGAGAGTGTTGATACCACAAATGTGGCTGTTCAGAGGGTACTATATTATTTGCACGTGATCGTACAACTTGAATCCAATATTTAGGGCCATTTGGATCTGTTATCGCTAGATTATCATGCCCTGCCTCATGTAAGCATTCTGCATACATAAGCAATATATCTGCATAACGCATCAACCTTTCATTATGCTCATTTGCAATATTCCCAATTTGATAATCTAAACAATACTTACGTGTACCATAAAGTGAAACTTCCACCGGGTAATGTCCATACATATATTCCCAATCGGCTACATTACCATTTAGTTCTGTATAATAAGCACCTTCAGGGCACCATAGGGTCATAAATTTTCTCGGGTCACCTTCCTCAAATTCGTTGTAAGTACGCTGATTCGGAGCTAATTGCCACCAAGCACTCCCTGTTCCGCTAGGAACACCTATCATTTGCCACCGTAAGGAATAGGATTGTTCAAAAAAATCTGCTCCTAATAACATTTGCACTTCAAATATTGATTCTTTATTATTTTCATTATTTCCTACTGAATTATCCCGGAAATTGTCCACAAGCTCGTATTCATTACTATCAATTATTTCCTTCAACACTTTTTCTGCTTTACTAAATTCGGCAGTGGAGCCTTTCTCTAATAAAGGACGATACAGATATGCCCTAGCTAAGTATCCTTGTGCAGCTCCCTTAGTTGCCCTACCAATATATGACTCATTTTCATATAACTTACTACGAACCGGCAAAAGTTCAGCCGCTTTAGAGAAATTATCTATGATAAATGCATATATTTCACCCCGTTGGGCATTTCCTTTGTAATAGTCACTGGCATCAGTTACCGAATGATCATACAGGGGAACCGTTTCTCCAAACAACATACACAGATGCATATAATGTAATCCTCTCAGAAAATAGGCTTCACCCAACATTCTATCCCTAATACTCTCCTGAATATCACCAGTATAATTTTCTATTTTCTCTATTGCCAAATTTGCAGCATATACTCCTGAAAAGAAATCTTTCCATGAATTTAAAATAGTAGCATCATACGCAGGAGTAGTATATGTATCTTGAAAAATAGTATTAGATGGTGTTGCATCAAAATCATCACCCGGAGCCAACTGATTATTGAATGCGCCTACAGCATAGCCTCCCTGTGACACTCCGAACAAAGCCTGATAGGCAGGTATAATAGCTGCTTCTAATTGTTCAATTTTTGTATAATATGTCTCCGTCGATACTTCTTCAGGATTATTCAAATCCATATTTGGCACACATGCAGTTGCCCCAACCATTGTAGTTACTAACAAAGTATATATTTTAAGAAATTGTTTCATATCGAATAAGTTTTTTAATTAAAATACAAGTTCAAGTCCCATGTAATATTCTCTTATGTTAGGAAATGTAGAGCCCCATGTAGATGAAGCATCAATTCCCCTAGTAAGATTGTTCTCTGTATTTTGATCTCCTACTTCAGGGTCAAAGCCTGAATAACCTGTAAATGTCAAAAGATTCTTACCGCCAATAAAGAATTTCATTTTCTCTATATTCAATTTCTTTATTAAATTAGTTGGTAAGGAGTACGATAATACCAAAGATTTCAAACGTAAATATTTTCCGTCTTCCACAAACCTATCAGATTTCCTAGAGTTTTGATTCGGATCTCCAAAAACAGCTCTTGGAATATCGGTGTCTGTATTCTTTGGATATATTGTAGTAACGCCTGATACCGGATTGGTAAATGACAACTCTTCTGCACGATACCGGTTTTTTGTACTGGCAAAGCAATTAGTATATCCAAACATTCCTTCACCATAATATCTGGTATTATTATATATATCATTACCATAAGTTCCCTGCCATATCATTGATAAATCAAAAACACCTACATTGGTACGGTAGCTCAAATTTGAACTTAGTCCAAAGTTCAGTTTCGGAATTGGATTTCCTATAAAATCCTGATCATCAGCATTTAGTTTACCATCATTATTCAAATCCTTGAAACGTACATCTCCTAATTGTGCATTAGGTGCAAATGCCTTATCTTCATTAAGTTGATCAACAGAGGTATAAAGTCCATCAGTAACATATCCCCAAAACATTCCTATTGGTTTGCCAACAACTGTTTTTGAAATTTCATTCGAAGCAAATATTTCATTTTTAGTTCCCAATTCTACAACCTTATTCTTTACAGAAGATAAATTTGCAGAAATTGAATAATCAAGTTTCTTATACCTATTTCTATATGTAATCATAAGTTCCATACCCTTATTCTGAATACTACCCGCATTTAAAACAGGAAAAACATCTCTAAAGCCAGCTGCAAATGAAATTGGCACTTCTACAAGCATATCTTTGGTCTTCTTATAAAAATAATCAAATGTAAAGGACAAATGGTTATTGAACATTGACAGATCCAGTCCTAAATCTGTAGAATATTGGCTTTCCCACTTTACATCAGGATTTGAAGGAGTGGTAGGAAATCCTCCAGCTACCCTTACATTGTTTAAATAATAGCATATTTTATCAAATGATACAGTACTTTGGTATTGATAAGCATTAATGTTAGAATTTCCTAATATCCCCCAGCTTCCTCTAATTTTAAGATCAGTAATGAAATCCAGATTTCTCATGAATTTTTCCTGACTAACTCTCCAAGCTGCAGAAAATGAAGGAAAATTACCATAGCGATTTTTTTTACTAAAGTTCGAAGAGCCATCTCGGCGGAAGTTTATTGCCATCATATATTTACTATCGTAACTGTAGTTGATTCTTCCCAACAATGAATACATAGCAGATTCGAATTCTGAAGAGCCGACTGTCCTTGAATCATAATCTCTTGTTGTTCCCAAAGAAAGAACAGATTCACTCGCCAAGGCCCTTACCCCTGCATTCACTCCCAATCTTTTTGTTTGCTCCGATGTTACACCAATCAAAGCGCTGATATTATGCTTACCAAAATCTTTCTCATACGAAAGAGTATTTTCGTATAGTACTCTGTTTGACTTAATACTAGAAAGGTCGTACTGATCAGGAGAATGTGTACAATAAATAATAACATAATCACCATCATAATTTTGAGTCATAGTAGTATAGAAATCAACCCCCATATTGAATTTATATTTCAAACCAGGCAGTATATTCCACACTCCCCATGCATTTCCGTTTATTAGTGTTGTTTCCGTCTTATTCCAATTTAAATGTGCTTGAGCTAAAGGATTTCCACAAGTTGTTCCATTGCTTGCCCCCATGAATCCTGTCGGATTATTTTCATCATAAAACGGAACCGTAGGTGACCATTGCAAAGATTCCAAAACATTTTTGTTGCTCCAGTCACGGTTAAGCCTTTTTATCGTAAATGTTTCACCAAACTCAAAATTCCCAACTTTAAAATCTGAGATAAACTGTAATCCCAAACTCTTGCTATCTTCTTTTATGAATGTCGGTTGATCAGAAGAATAGACTCCATTAATTCTAAAATGAGCCGTTTCCGAACCACCATTAAGCGACAAGTTGTGTTTCTGATAAAATCCCGTACGTTTAAGGGCATTCAACATATTGTATCCCTCACCAATAGATTCAGGATTTGAAAGAGCTTTCATATAATCATTCCGCGTCGGGTCGGCATTGTATAATTCCTCATTAACCAATTCAGCCAGCTCCCGTCCATTCAACAGATCTATAGTATGTTGTAATTCCTTAAGCCCTGCATAACCATTATATTCCACCTTAACTTTACCTACTTGCCCCCGCTTTGTGTTAATAAGTATCACACCATTAGCCCCTCTTGCTCCATAAATAGCACAAGAAGCTGCATCTTTTAAAATCTGGATACTTTCAATATTATTTTCATCAGGTACAGCACCTCCAATCATTCCGTCCACGACATATAATGGATCTGTATCATTTATACTTCCCACACCACGAATGCGGATTCTCCCATTTGTTATCTGCACTCCGGGCACTGAACTCTGCAATCCCGTTTCCAACCCATTTGGCAATTGTCCTATATCCTTAGACGAGAGTGTGGCAATTGAAGAAGACAAATCCACCTTTTTTTGAGTTCCATAACCAATCACTATAACTTCATCCAATGCTTGTGTATTTTCTTCTAAAGTGATAGAAAATGAATTATTTGATTTAAGTGATAACTCTTGCTCAATATAGCCCATATATGAAACAACCATGACGCCTTCATAAGGTACTTCAAGTTCAAAATGACCGTTTATATCTGTAATAGCACCTATATTAGTCCCTTTTATCATAATATTTGCTCCTATAACAGCATCTCCTGATATATCCCTTACTATACCGGTAATATGTTTTGTTTTTTTATTTGCATTATTAATCTTTTCAGAAATAACAATCGATTTAGATGATATTATGCTGTAATATAAATTTCTATTCTTTAGTGCTTCATCTAACACTACATTAACAGTAGCATTTAATTTAGAAATAGAAATGTCTTTCTTATTATCAATAGTTGCGTTACGGTAAGAAAAACGATAGGTAGTTTGTTGTTCAATTGTTTTAAAAACTTCTTTGAGAGATGCGTTTCTCACATTAACAGACACTTTCTGTACTTGTGAGAAAACATTCTCACAACAGAAACATGACAATAACATAAAAACAATAAAACACCTCATTTTCAAATGATTGTTCATGACATTATAAATTAAAGTTAATAAATACCCTCTTCTTGAGAGGCTATAAGTAAAGACAATACATATTTAAAAAGGTACCATTAAAAATCTATGTTAAATAACATATTACGTATACCTCCTTAAACCAAAAATGAGTAATTTAAACTGTCCTATGATTATACTGTTATTTACAACTTTCCAGATTGTGTTTATATCATTTTGTCCTATCGTGCCAAAACCGTAACATCTGCCTTTATAAAAACTATTTTACGACCTTCTACTACAGCCTTTACATTATATGATTTTTCAATAATTTCAAGAGCTTCATTCAAACTTGATGTAGGCAATGTTCCTGTAAAAAGGTCATTACCGGAAATTACTGTATCTAATTTTATTTGAACAGCAAATGCCTCTTCTACTTTTTTCAAGACTTCTCCCAATGGCAGGTTTCTAAATACCAAATCGCCTCTTTTCCATGCGGTTGCAGTTGACACATTCTCTGCTGTACTCACCGTAATAACGCCTGTACTATAATCCAAAACAGCTGTTTGACTTGGCTGTAAAACCACTTCTTTTCCTGTTTTCAAAGAGGTAAAGAGTACACTGCCTGTTTCCAATGTTAATTCAGCTGCAAAATTGTCCTCACGTGCAGACAAATTAAAAGAGGTTCCCAATACTTTTACTTTAAAATCTTTAGATAATATATAGAAAGGGGATTCTTTACGTTTACTCACCTCAAAATAAGCCTCTCCATTAAACTTTATCTCACGTTTATCTTTATTATAAGAATTCGGTTTATAACACAATCTAGAATTATAATTCATGGTTACTTTAGTCTTATCAGGAAGAGTAATACTAACTTTCTCACCCGGACCGGTAGTGACCAACATCTCTTCAGCTACATAATTAACGTTCTCAATATATAAATATATACTAATAGTAATAAAGACAGGTAACATAATGGCGGCTGCTATCTTCAGCACCTTTATCATATTGTTTCTAAACACATTAGGATTAGTAATTCTTGAATCTATTTTTTTCTTTATTTCATTTATGCGTGCATCATCAACATCAGCAATGGCTATCTCATCATTCATCCAATGTTCACGCATTACGTTCTCTATTTTTTCAATATTTCCTATATTGAAATCATTCCTCAATTTTGATAATTCTTCAATAGATAAATTATCATTTCTATATTTCTGATCTAAATCTTTCATACTTTCATTTTTTTTATGACAAATCGGAAGAGATAAAGTACTTTTTTTTCTGTCTAATTAACAAATAACAACAAAATGATTATAATCAAAGCTTTTTTTAGAATTTCCCGTAATTTTTTTAATCCAATAGAAAGCTGATTTTTAACCGTTTGTTCACTTAATAACAATTTCTCCGCAATTTCCTTGTTTCCTAATTGATGTAATAAAGAAAGTTCCAAAACTTTTCTCTGTGTAGCGGGCAACTCTTTTATTACTGACTTTAGCTGAGAAACAAACTCATCATACTCCATTTTTTTAGTAGGGTCACTACCAGATATTAAATATGGACAATTTACAAAATCTTCGTATATCGGGGAGTTTATCTTGGCATGATATGCATTAATCAGCCGATTTCTGGACATTATAAAAAGTAAAGACTTTAATGTTTCTTCTTGGCGAATTTCTTTTCTTATTTTCCATAAATGTACAAAAACATCCTGCACAATATCCTCAGCATCTTCTACATTCTTAGTGTATTGCAAACAATATGCATACAAGCGCTTAGCATACATGGCATATATTTCATCAAATGCCTTTCGAGAGCTTTTTTTCAAGTCCCGAATTAGTATTTGCTCAAATTGATAACTACAATCCATACGATATGATATCCATTGCAGAAGTTAGTAGAATTAATATTAGATACTTCCAATTAATTATGAAAGTAAGTCAACAAGCACATGATTTATATGCAATATTCGCAATTTATATCGATATCTGCAAACATTATTTATAGATACTGATTGAAAAATCAACTATCTTTGCTTTGCAAGTCAATGGACTTATATTTCTAAAAAATCATATTACCAATAAAACAAAGACTTATAAATATGCCCATCATCGAAATATCCTCCCTCTCCCACCCCGGAGTAGAAATCTTCAGTACCCTTACCGAAGCTCAGTTGCGCAACCGTATCGAGCCTTCCAAGGGCATATTCATTGCAGAAAGCCCCAAAGTCATTTCTGTTGCCATAAACACAGGTTACGAACCTTTAGCCCTCTTGTGCGAAGAAAAGCACATCACCGGTGATGCCGCCCCTATCATAGAGCGTTGCGGAGACGTTCCGGTCTATACAGGTAAAAGGGAATTACTTGCCACGCTTACCGGATACACTCTTACCCGCGGTGTCCTTTGTGCCATGCGTCGTCCCAAGCCACGCAGTGTCGAAGAGATTTGCCGGAAAGCCCGCCGGATTGTGGTAGTAGACGGGGTAGTAGACACCACCAACATCGGAGCGATTTTCCGTTCAGCAGCCGCTCTCGGCATAGATGCCGTATTGCTTACCCCAACTTCCTGCGATCCGCTCAACCGCCGCGCCGTAAGGGTTTCTATGGGTTCGGTATTTCTCGTGCCGTGGACTTGGCTGGACGCTCCTATCAGCAAACTTGGCAACTTAGGTTTCCGCACGGCAGCTATGGCGCTCACCGATGATTCAATCTCTATTGCCGACCCCGTCTTGACCACCGAACCCAAGCTGGCTATCGTAATGGGTACTGAAGGTGACGGGCTATCATGCGAGGCGATTGCCGAAGCCGATTATGTAGTGCGCATCCCTATGTCACACGGTGTCGATTCGCTCAATGTGGCAGCCGCTGCTGCCGTAGCTTTCTGGCAACTCCGTGCACCGGATTCTAATAAGTAATCGCAACCTTAATCACCCCTTCCAATCTGTTTTCAAAGACATGATAGGCCTCCTCAATTCGCTCCAAAGGAAAGCGGTGTGTGATAAGCGGCGTAGTATCTATCTTACCTTCCTCAATCAGACGGAGTATTTCCGCGCAATCGCATCCGTCTACCCCACCTGTTTTGAAAATCAGATTCTTACCGTACATATCGGGTAAAGGAAGAAGCTGCGGTTTATCATAAAGGGCAACGACAGTGACTACTGCATTGGGACGGGCACACTCCCACGCCATACGGAAGGTATCTTCAACGCCGGCCACTTCCAGCACGACATCGGCACCGCCATGCTCACTATTCCGAAGCACAAACTCCCTGCAATGCTCCGGTGTTGTCACCAGCACATCAGGATAATGCCGGCGAATAAACCGAGTCCTTTCGGCCGATTTTTCACAGACAATGACACGCTTCGGGTTCTTCAACATCACACAAAGCAAGGTGCATATCCCGGTAGGACCTGCCCCTATAATAAGTACGGTATCATCTTCGGAAATCTCCGAGATACGAGCCGCCCAAAAGCCCGTTGCAAGCACATCGCCCACAAAAAGCGCCTGTTCATCACTTACCGAATCAGGAATACGGTTCAATCCCCGGTCGGCATAAGGAACTCTTACATACTCCGCCTGCCCGCCGTCAATACGGCATCCTAACGCCCAACCGCCATTCGCATCCGTACAATTATTCACATATCCGTGCCGGCAGAAAAAGCACTCGCCGCAAAAAGTCTCAACATTTATGGTGACCCTGTCACCCGGCTTTACCGAGGTCACGCCCTCCCCGACTTCTTCAACAATACCCACCATTTCGTGTCCGACCGTTATGCCGGGAACAGCACGCGGCACACTGCCGTGTTTGATGTGCAAATCACTGGTACAGATGCTGCCGAGCGTTACGCGCACAATAGCGTCGCGCGAATCCTTCAGTTCGGGTTTCGGCTTATCCGACAGTTCAAATCTTCCATGTTCGATGTATGTATATGCAAGCATAGTATCCTCCTCAATTATCAGTTCCTGTTTTTGGGGCGAATATAAACATTACATTCCTGATAAAAGAACGATAATAGAAAATATTTATAGGCATCTCACGCCCGTAAGAATAAGAATGGTTACATTTGCAGACAGATATCAGAATCCCCACATAACCACAATCCATAATGAACAAAAAAGAACTTACATTTTCAGATATTCCCAATAACTTCCTATGGTGCACCAACCGACAATGTCCCAAAGCCGGAACTTGCCTCAGACAATTGGCTGAAAGGCTTTCACCGGAAGAACGAATTTCTTGTACTACCATCAATCCCAAGCATTTAGATAAATTCAAAGAGGAATGCCCTTACTTTCGCACCAATAAGCAAGTAAAGTACGCCAAAGGCTTCCTCGGGATTATGGAAAACCTCACCGCCAAGCAAACACGCTTCTTCATCAACCGGATTATCAGCAATTCCAGCCGCCGCACCTATTACCGTGTACGCAATGGCGAACGGGTATTATCTCCTGCCGAGCAACAAAGCATAATAAACATACTCAAAGAGTGCGGAGCAACTTTCTCCATTGAATTCGATTCTTACTTTGAGGATTATTATTGGGGCGATACATTATAATATGCCAACCATTGCCACCTCACTGGCACAACCTTGCCTGTTAGCTGGCACAGTTATGCCAACGAGTAGGCACAGTTGTGCCAGCTAAGTGGCACAACCGGTTCGGAATACAGTCTTATTATGTCCGTCTCCGATAGAGTTTTTATGCATTAAGAGAACACAAAAGAGTGAAAGAGAACAGGCAACTTTCCATATATTTGCCTATCTTTGTACTATCAACTAAAGCTCAACGATATGAAGAGACAGATTGCAGTGTTAACCGCTTCGTTGCTCATCCTGTCCGGTTGCGGCACAAGCCGGATGGCATCGGGCGATCCCGGCGCGATATTTGCGGGTGCCGCCATCGGTGGAAATGTCGGCAGCGCCATCGGTGGTTTGATAGGCGACAATCACGGCGGCTGGCGGGGCGGTTACCGAGGCTCGGCCATAGGCACAATCATCGGAACCATTGCAGGAGCTGCCATAGGCAATGCCGTCTCCGCCCCGAAACAAGAAGAATTCAGCTATCGGATAGAAAGAACTGAGCCCTACGAACCGCAACCCGAAACCTATCCCGCTCCCTCTGTCTTCGATAATCTGAGGATACGCAATATACGTTTTATCGACGATAACCGCGACCATATAATCACTTCCGGTGAAAACAGCAAAGTGATTTTTGAAATCATGAACGAAGGAAATCAAACGATATATAATGTAGTCCCCATAGTGACAGAAACTACGGGCATGAAGCGCATCTATATTTCTCCGTCCGTAATGGTGGAACAGATTGCCCCACACAACGGTGTGAAGTACACCGCCAACATCAGTGCCGGAGACCGGATAAAGACGGGTGACATCACCATACGCGTAGCCGTAGCCGACGGTAACGGACAACAATACGACTGGCAGGAATTTTCACTGCCCACCGAACGGTAAAAGAAATCATACAGAAAACATTCTATGCCTCCGTGTCTCTGTGTTCAGAGAAACAAGCATTGAACGACCTATAAACAACAAGAATTATGGCTGACAACTATCTGGAAAACCAATACGAACAATACCAGGCACGCAAGGCCGCTTGGGAAAGAGAACGTAAATACGGAAAGAAAAAGAAATCGGTACACCCGCGTCCTTTGCCACAACAAGCCGGAGACGATGTTGCGACCGACCCGGAAGAAGACAACAACAGCGCCCCTTACATCAATACAGACAACGACAACTTCATTGATGACTAATCCCATTATGCTGCACACTTTCCATACGCCCGTAACAGACATACCACTGCCGGAAAAGTTCACCTATCCCTTTTGCTACACCCCGCACCCGCTCTGCATAGCCGCAGCAAAAGAGGTGCAGAACTACCTCAACCGACAAGACCGATGGAAAGAAGAACTGGCACAAGGCAAAATGTTCGGTGTATTGGTTGTGGAGACGGAGGAGGGTGAAACAGGGTATCTCGCAGCCTTTTCGGGTATCTTAGCGGGCAAGAATGTACACCCTTTCTTTGTGCCGCCCGTGTACGACTTATTGCAGCCGCAGGGGTTCTTCAAAATAGAAGAGGAACAAATATCACAAATCAACGTACGTATCAGGCAGTTGGAAGAGGATGAAGACTACAAACGGCAGATTGAACAGCTGACCGCCTTGCAACAAACTGCCCGAAAGTCTTTGGAAGAAGCCAAACTGCAAATGAAAGCTGCCAAGGAGCAGCGGGAAGAACGGAGACAAAAAGCTCTCTCATCTCCCAGTTTCCGACTCACTCCCGAAGAAGAAGCTGTCCTGATACGCGAAAGCCAGTTTCAGAAAGCCGAATACAAACGGATGGAACATACATGGAAAGAGCGGCTTGCTCCTTTGCAGCAAGCCGTCGCCGCCCGTGAAGCCGGCATACAATCTCTGAAAACCGAACGAAAGGTGCGCTCCGCCGCCCTGCAGCAAAAATTGTTTGAACAGTTCAAAATGCTGAATTACCGGGGAGAAATCAAGACCCTTTGCGATATCTTTGAGCAAACCGTACACAAGACTCCCCCCGCAGGCGCCGGCGAGTGTGCCGCCCCCAAACTGTTGCAACAAGCCTATCTGCATGGTTGGAAGCCCATTGCAATGGCAGAATTTTGGTGGGGAGAATCTCCCAAAACAGAAATACGGCATCACGGGCATTACTATCCTGCCTGCAAAGGTAAGTGCGAACCGATTCTGAAGCATATGCTGCAAGGCCTTGAAGTGGACGGAAATCCAATGCTGAAAGAACTGCAAGCCACCGGGAAAGAACTGGAAACCGTCTACGAAGACGAATGGCTGGTGGCGGTTAGCAAACCGGCAGGTATGCTGTCCGTCCCCGGCAAGGAAGACGCGGTTTCCGTTTACAGTGTGCTACGTGAACGGTATCCGGATGCGGATGGTCCGCTGATTGTGCATCGCTTGGATATGGCTACATCGGGTCTGTTGGTGGTTGCAAAAACCAAGCAGGTTCACCAGCACCTGCAAGAGCAGTTTAAAAACCGCAGTGTTCAAAAACGCTATATAGCATTACTCCAAGGCACAGTCTCCCAAGATACGGGAACGGTTGAGTTGCCGCTATGCCTGAATCCGCTTGACCGCCCCCGGCAAATGGTGCATACCGGACATGGCAAACCCGCCATAACAGACTTTGAGGTTTTGGAACGCAAGGACAATTATACCCGCATCGCCTTTTATCCCCGCACCGGACGCACACACCAGCTTCGGGTGCACGCCGCCCACCCGCTTGGATTGCACTGTCCCATCATCGGTGACGAACTCTATGGAGCGAAAGCCGAACGGCTGTACCTGCACGCGGAAAAACTGGAGTTTATCCACCCGATAACCGGAGAGAAAATAAGTATTACCCGGAAAGCAGACTTTTAATTCATTGATTTATCACAATAATATATACCCAATGACAATCCTCCGCCCCACCCCGCAAGACTACGACGAACTTCTCACCGTATGGGAAGCCTCCGTACGCAGCACCCACCATTTTCTGACAGAAGAGAACATACAGTTCTACAAACCCTTAATACGGAACCAATACTTCCAAGCCGTAGAGCTTTACGTCATTCGCAACCGGGAAGGAAATATAGCAGCTTTTATGGGACTGAGCGATGAACTCATTGAAATGCTCTTTGTCCATCCCGATGAACAGGGAAAAGGATATGGAAAGCTGTTCATACAATACGCGCTCCACGAAAAACATATATATAAGGTAGACGTCAACGAACAAAACGAACAGGCGTACCAATTCTATCTGCATACAGGTTTCCGACCTATAGGAAGGGATGAAACCGACCCTACGGGAAATCCTTTTCCCATATTGCACCTGCAATGGGAAGCGTAAAAACGCTACATCATATAAACTAAAATAAAAATTGACTCATGAGAATACACCACATCGCCGTCTGGACCTTCCGATTAGAAGACATGAAAGAGTTTTATATCCGCTACTTTCAAGGCACAAGTAACGACAAGTACATCAACCCCAAAAAAGGATTTGAGTCCTACTTTATCCGCTTCGACAGCGGAACCGAGTTAGAATTGATGAGCCGTACCGATGTACAAAACACTGCCATTAAAGAAAACAGGCTGGGATTAACCCATTTCGCCTTTGCACTCAACAGCAAAGAGGAAGTTCTTGAACTGACGGAAAAACTGCGCAATGCCGGATATACCATTGCCGGAGAGCCTCGTACCTCAGGCGACGGCTATTTTGAAAGTGTAGTGCTCGACCCTGACGGCAACCGGGTGGAATGTGTATTCAAAGCAGTCTAAAAAGTCATTTTACATAGAATTTACATCAACACCTTTCACCCCACATTGTACTAAGTTTCTTATGTTTGCAGCATAATTCATAAGTTGATTTTAAATTTACCGGAAACCATGAAAATCATTGCATTTCTATTTACAGCGTTTATCAGTCTGCAAATGTTCGGACAAGAGAAATTCCCCGACGGCACACCAATTCCCGACTGGTTCAGACAAAACGAAATCGTAAACATTGAAACACTCGGAAAAAAATACACCATAACCGACTATGGTGTAGTGAACGACAGTACAATCCTGCAAACAGAAAAGATACAGGCAGTAATAGACCAAGCAGCCCAAAACGGCGGCGGTGTCATCATCATCCCCAAAGGAACGTTCCTCAGCGGTTCAATCTTCTTCAAGCCGCAGACACACTTATATATGGAAGAAGGTGCGGTATTGAAAGGAAGTGACGACATCAGTAACTTCGCCATTGTCAACACCCGTATAGAGGGGCAAAGCCTGAAATACTTCGCTGCCCTCGTAAATGCCGACAAAGTAAACGGTTTTACAATCTCCGGCAAGGGGACAATCAACGGCAACGGACACAGGTACTGGAAGTCATTCTGGCTGCGCCGTCAAGTTATCCCTAAATGTACCAATATGGACGAGTTGCGTCCCCGCTTGCTCTACATCTCCAATAGCAGCGATGTGCAAATCTCCGGAGTGCGCCTCATGAACTCACCGTTCTGGACTACACATATCTACCGCTGTAACAACATAAAATTGCTGAATCTCCATATCTTTGCCCCTGCCGCTCCGGTGAAAGCGCCAAGCAGTGACGCGATTGACATTGACGTATGCAACAACGTACTGGTTAAGAATTGCTATATGTCCGTCAACGACGATGCTGTAGCTCTGAAAGGCGGTAAAGGTCCATGGGCGGATAAAGATCCCAACAACGGCAGTAACACAAATATCATCATAGAAGATTGTACATACGGCTTTTGCCACAGCGGCCTAACGTGCGGCAGTGAGTCGATACACAACCGAAACATCATACTCCGCCGTTGCAAAATCAGTAATGCCACCCGTTTACTATGGCTGAAGATGCGTCCCGACACTCCGCAACATTACGAATATATCTTGGTGGAAGACATCACTGGCGACGCCAAGAGTATGCTGCTCATCAAGCCGTGGACACAGTTCTTCGACCTCAAAGGCCGTAAGGACATTCCTCTATCACGCGCCAACAACGTAACTCTGCGCAATATCAATCTGGACTGCGACATCTTCTTCAACGTAAGCAAGTCCGACCAATACGAATTGAAGGACTTCACTTTCGAGAATCTGAATATCAAAGCAAAAGATGCCAAATGTGATAAAGAGATTATCTCTAATTTTGAATGGAAAAACGTTAAGGTCAACCAATAACGTTTGTCTCAAAGCTGCGCAACATTCTGATTTCTTCCGTCCAAAGTGATTCATCGGGAGTCTCAAGCACAATCGGCATATCATTGAACCGTTCATCCTTCATGAAACGTTCAAAGAAACCCATACCGATTAGTCCTTTCCCGATGCTATCATGGCGGTCTACACGACTACCCAACGCCTTTTTGGAATCATTCAGATGGATAGCACGAAGGAAACCGAAGCCAACAGTCTTATCGAAATCCTCAAAGACCTTATCGTACTCGTTCACAATATCATACCCCGCCGTATACGTATGGCAGGTGTCGAGACAAACACCCACGCGCGATTTGTCTTCCACACGGTCGATGATATGCTTTAACTGCCAGAACTCATTGCCTACATTACTACCTTGCCCGGCTGTGTTTTCAATAACAGCCGTAACGCCCTGCGTCTCTCCCAATACCATATTGATAGACTCCGCCACCTTATCCAGACAAGCCTCAACGGAAATCTTGTTCAGATGACTGCCCGGATGGAAATTCAGCAATTTCAATCCCAGTTCTTCGCAACGCTGCATCTCATCCAGAAAAGCCGCACGGCTTTTCGCCAGTCCTTCCTCTTCGGGATGTCCCAAATTTATCAGATAGCTGTCATGCGGAAGAATATAACGTGCATCAAACCCATACTTCCCGCAGTTCTTCTTAAATAGAGCGATACTTTCCTGCGTCAGGGGTTTTGCCACCCACTGGCGCTGGTTCTTGGTAAACAAGGCAAAGGCATTCGCCCCTATTTCATGTGCATTGACGGGCGCCAGTTCCACACCGCCGCCGGCTGATACATGCGCACCTATAAATTTCATATTCCGAGTATTATTCATTAGTTTATTGTTCTATCATAAATTGCCACTGGGACTTTTTCATATCTACGAAGCCGTTTGCCTTGAACCGGACCCCTTCGTTTTCCAGCAACGTCCGTTGCTCCGTCCATCCCGGCACCAATCTCCCCTGACTGTTCACAACCCGATGACAAGGCAGATTCAACTCCTCCGGTGCATGATGCATAGCCTGTCCCACCATACGCGAACACTGGGGCCTACCCGCCAGATAGGCTATCTGCCCATACGTCGTCACACGTCCCGCAGGGATAGCGGCAACAATACTGTAAATATCTTGCAGAAAAGCATCACGGTTCATAAAATAAAATCTTTCTTTCCGGCAAAGATAACGTAAACAGAAGGTATAAAAAACAAGTCCGGCTATTTTTTGTACGGTTTATAGGAAAGTGCCTGCCCCCAGCGTATTATCGTCATAGGTGATATTCTGCTGGCGGAGCATTTCGCCCTGAGGAGTAAACAACAGCTGATATTTTATCTGCACATTCGGTTTGCCCACTTGTATGGCCACGATGGATTGCCATTTGGGAAACTGCACCCAAATAACGTTCTGCACCACCCCGTCCGAAAACTGACTGGCAGCAAAGGCATTGAACACGGCGGCGGGCACTTCGTCCAACGTTTCCCAGTCTGTTTGCTTCATTACCCATTCCGCATCCGAATTGAACCAGACTTTGGTATCGAAGCCATTCATCATAAAATCCGCCACATAATATTCCTTATCCTGTGACCAAGCTATGCCGACGGCTGTGGGATACATCTTTTTAAGAGCTATTTGCACGCTGTCGGGAGCATAACCGGCAGAGGCGGATATAGATGCCAAAAGCATCAGAATCAATAAAGAAGTTTTCAATTTATTCATAATCGTTCAGGCATTAATGGCTCACCGCAAATGATGCGGCAAGCATGGATTATACATATTACACGAATTATCACAGATTAATCAACAGTATCATTTCGTTTTTTGTTTGGTATTATATCTGCAAAGATTAATTTTGCAACGTAAATCCATGAAAGCGATATGATAAGCATATGTCCTGTTCTCCATAACAAGAAACAATACCTCGACCTCCTACTCCTCGCCGACGAGCAGGAACACATGATAGACCGTTATCTGGAACGTGGCGAAATGTTCGTCCTGACAGATGCAGGTGACATAAAAGCCGCTTGTGTCGTTACTCGTGAAGCGGAAGATGTTTTCGAGATAAAGAACATCGCCACCTACCCGCAATTCCAGCGACAGGGATATGGCAGGATGCTGATAGAATATCTTTTCGAACGGTATGCAGGCAGATGCCGAACCATGTTCGTGGGTACGGGCGACAGTCCTCTGACCGTTCCCTTTTATGAAAGCTGCGGATTCACATATTCGCACCGTATCCCCGACTTTTTTACGGACAACTATGACCATCCCATATACGAAGCGGGCAAGCAACTGAAAGATATGATTTACCTAAAACGCAGCATGAATGAGTAAAAATAATACCCGCCTATCACGCATCGCCCAAGAGCAACGCACCGTAGAACAGATGATCCGTCTCTACTGCCGCAAGAAAGAGGGCAACAAAGAACTCTGCCCGCAATGCCTAGAATTATTGGAGTATGCCCGCATACGCCTGTCCCGCTGCCCGTTTGGCGAAAAAAAGAGCACTTGCAGGCTCTGCCCCATTCATTGCTACAAGCCTGCCATGAAAGAACGGATGCGAGAAGTGATGCGGTATGCCGGACCACGAATGCTATTCTATCATCCTGCGGCGGCACTCCGGCATTTATGGAAGGAGTATATACATCAATATTTCAGCAAACGCCTCGGACTGCCATGCCAGGAACAGCATAAACAGTAGACCTCCGTCAAGTCATACCCTTCCAAAGAAGCGGCAAGGTCTTTGGGTACAATCTCTCCCTCGCGCGATACATATACAGGCAGGCGCTCCCCGTTACCGTTCAGCACAAAAAATGCCCCCACCTTGCATTGGGGGCATATCATTTTACGCATCATCAGTTAAAGTAATATAAGAAAATCGCGATTCCTTCGAGCGCTTTCTTCTTTTCACCCTCTATTTCGATGGCAAACTTGATTTCCGCCTTTGCCACACCACGCAGATTTGCCAACGAGTGCAGGGAAGCTACCAGACGGATGCTCTGTCCCGACAGTACAGCCTGACCGAACTTCATCTTGTCCATGCCATAGTTAATCATCATCTTCAGATTGTTTACCTCAATTATCTGGTTCCACAGATGGGGCAGCATGGAGAGAGTGAGATAGCCGTGAGCAATGGTACTCTTGAAAGGACTTTCGGTCTTGGCACGTTCGGTATCCACGTGAATCCATTGGTGGTCCAGCGTTGCATCGGCAAAAAGGTTGATGCGCTCCTGCGTAAGCTCCACATACTCCGAAACGCCGATTTGCTGACCTACCAGTTTTTCAAAATCCTCATACGAGTTAATAATAACTTTTTCCATATATTCTTTGTTTTATTGGGTAAATAGCGTTGTAAACGGTAACAAAGATACCGCTTATCTCCGAATAAATTACAAGTGAATAGAGGGAATAAACATAAATTTGTACCTTTTTTATAAACAGATGCATATGGCTTTACATAACAACAAGAATTCAAAAATCAACGAGTACCATAACCTGTATCTGCTTTTTTTCATATCTCAATCCCAAAATCTTTTCATTTCAGCGAATTATCCCTATTTTTGTAATCATTATATATCAGGTATAATTAAAATATAAATTACCATAAATGTTTCTGTATGGACGCTAAAACGGATTATAACCTACTTTCAGAAATAATGCGCAATGCCGATATGGGTTGGTGGGAAGCCGACGTGCAAAATGCAAGTTATATCTGTTCCGAGTACATTGCCGACCTATTGGGCTTGAAGGAAGACGGATTCATCAGTTTTGAAGACTTCAACAAACGCATCCTGAAAGAGGAACAACCGCACACCACCGCCCATTCCTTCCAAAATATACAGCAGACGAATGAAGCTGTCTACCTACTGGACACCGTAAAAGGCCCCATATGGATACGAAGCAAAGCCTGTATGCAGAAAACCGATGAAAACGGGAACAATAAGATTTACGGCATAGCCGAAGTGCAGGACGGTCCTTATATGTCATCTGCCTCGCAAGTGCTGCAACAGCGCGAACGGTTATTGCACAACATCTACAAGAACCTCCCGGTAGGCATCGAACTCTACAACATAGCCGGCGTACTGATAGACCTCAACGACAAGGAACTGGAAATGTTCCATCTGCAACGGAAAGAAGACCTCTTGGGCATCAACATCTTCGACAACCCCGTATTCCCGCAAGAAATGAAGGAAAAACTGAGGAAATACGAAAATGCCGACTTCACTTTCCGTTACGACTTCTCACAGGTAGGCTCTTACTACAATCCGCAGATCAAGACGGGCACAATGGACCTCGTAACCAAAGTAACCACGTTGTACGACGAAAACCACGTCCCCATCAACTACCTGCTAATTAACGCCGACAAAACCGAAACCACCGTAGCCTACAACAAGATACAGGAGTTCCAGAGTTTCTTCGAGCTGATAGGCAACTATGCCAAAGTGGGATATGCCCAATACAACCTGCTTACCCGGCAAGGAGATGCCCAACACAGCTGGTACATCAATATCGGCGAACAGGAAGAAACACCCCTGCCCGAAATCATCGGAGTGTACAACCATATCCACCCCGACGACCGCCGGTATATGCTCAACTTCTTGGATAATGCCCTAAAAGGCACGGAAGACAAATTCAACAAGGAAATACGTGTACTCAGAGAAGACGGCAATTATTCGTGGACACACGTCAACCTGATAGTGCGAACCTATGCCCCCGAACGAAACTGCATAGAACTCATCTGCATCAACTACGACATCACCCGGCTCAAAGACACGGAAGCCATGCTGATACAGGCCAAAGAAAAAGCCGAAGAATCAGATCGCTTGAAATCGGCTTTCCTTGCCAATATGAGCCACGAAATACGTACACCACTGAATGCTATTATCGGTTTCTCCGGTCTCTTACCCTACATAGAAGATACCGAAGAACGGAACCGTTACATCGCCCTGATAAACCACAACAACGAATTGTTGCTGAATATCGTTAACGATGTGCTGGACTTGTCAAAGATAGAAGCCGGACACATAGAACTGAATCCCACTTGGTTCAGCCTCTCAGAGCTGATTGACACAAGCTGCACCGAATACCAACGTAATGTTCCCGAAGGCGTAACTCTCAAAACCCGCTATCCGGCATCCCCTTGCTTGATAGAACAAGACCCGATGCGTATTAAGCAGGTATTGAACAACCTCATATCGAACGCATTGAAAAATACAACGCAGGGATATATCGAGGTTTCCTACGAGACAGACCAATCTGAAGCAAGAATAAGTATTACGGACACCGGACGGGGAATTCCCCAAGAAAAACTCGGTATAATATTCGAGCGGTTTGAGAAAGTGGACTCTTTCGTACAAGGAGCAGGATTAGGCTTGTCTGTCTGTAAGTCCATCATAGAGCACATGAACGGAAACATTGAAGTAGCATCCACCGTAGGCAAAGGCAGCACGTTCACCGTAACGTTCCCCTGTCAAGTGCAGTTAGTGGAATAAACGAAATACAGAGAAAGAGAAAAATATGATAACACAGAAAGAATTTACCCTCACCCCTCACCGACGCGGTTTTCATCTGGTTACGGAAGAAATAGCACGCAACCTGCCACCGTTGCCGCCAACCGGATTATTACACTTGTTTATCAAGCACACAAGCGCTGCACTCTCCATCAACGAGAATGCCGATCCGGATGTGCAGACAGATATGGAAGCCATCTTCAACCGCCTTGTAAAAGAACGTGAACCCTACTATGAGCATACCTGCGAGGGTGATGACGATATGCCGGCGCATGCCAAATCCACCATTGTCGGAGCCTCCCTTACCATCCCTATTACTAATGGACGGATGAATATGGGCATTTGGCAGGGTATCTATCTTTGCGAGTTCCGCAACCGAGGCGGTGGAAGAAAAATCGTAGCAACCGTCATTGGATAACCCCTGCCTATGAAAAGAGCCATCATCATAGGAGCCACTTCGGGTATCGGACAAGAAGTAGCGCACTTACTTGTGCAGCAAGGCTGGTATATAGGCATTGCCGGCAGGCGCGAAAACGCCCTGCAGAATATGCAGCAAGCCTATCCCGGACAAATAGAGATACAATGCCTCGACGTAACAAAAGAAGATGCCGTCCTACATCTCAATGAACTGATAAGCCGCTTGGGCGGTATGGACTTGTTTTTCCTCAGCTCCGGTGTGGGCTATCAGAATAGGAACTTGGAACCGGAAATTGAACTACATACCGCACGCACCAACGTCGAGGGTTTCACTCGAATGATAACCGCCGCTTTCGATTATTTCAAGAAAACGGATGGCGGACATATCGCTGTAATCAGTTCCATAGCCGGCACTAAGGGATTAGGAGTTGCACCCGCCTACTCCGCCACCAAGCGATTTCAAAATACATATATCGACGCTCTGGCGCAACTCTCACGGATGCAGCATCTTAATATCCGATTCACGGACATCCGTCCGGGTTTCGTAGCAACGGACTTGCTACGGAACGGCAAGTATCCAATGCTGATGAACGCTGATAAAGTGGCGCGGCACATCGTCCGGACATTGAAACGGAGAAAACGGGTAGCGGTCATTGACAGACGCTACCGCCTATTGGTATTCTTCTGGCGAATGATTCCACGTTGGTTGTGGGAACGGTTGCCTATAAAAAATTGATTTCGTATCTTCACGCCAGTAAACCCAAAAACAACCAAGATGAAAAGAAATGCCAAATATATGATGCTTACAGCCACAGTTGCCTTATGTACAGGTGCTTCACTGCCCTTCCTCTTCGGAAGCAGTGTGCTGAATTCTGAGCAACAGTCGGTTAAATCGGAAGTACCCTATTGTGTCACTTCCCCTGCCGTACCTGCCAAAATTACCTTTGCCGGACAAGAAGTGGACTTGCTACGCTACGACCACCGCGAGCGTATGGACCGCGAACTGATGTCATTCACTTATATGCATTCCACCACAATGCTCACCGTAAAGCGTGCCAACCGCTACTTCCCCATCATAGAACCTATATTAAAAATAAACGGCATACCGGATGATTTCAAGTATCTTGCCGTAATAGAAAGCGCCCTTAACCCGCTTGCCAAATCACCCGCCGGTGCCGCCGGAATGTGGCAGTTCATGCCCGGCACAGGACGCGAGTTCGGCTTGGAAGTAAACAATAATATCGACGAACGCTATCACGTGGAGAAAGAGACGAAAGCCGCCTGCAAGTATCTGAAAGAAGCCTATGCCAAATACGGTAACTGGCTCTGCGTAGCCGCCGCCTACAATGCCGGACAAGGACGTATCTCCACGCAACTGGAAAAGCAAATGGTAAGTCAGGCTGTGGACCTTTGGCTGGTGGAAGAAACCTCACGCTATATGTTTCGCCTGTTGGCGGCAAAGTCTGTTATCGGCAACCCGCAGCAATACGGATTCTTACTGAAACGCGAGCATCTCTATCCGGTCATCCCTTACACAGAAGTGAAAGTCACTACCGGAATAGCCAACTTGGCACAATTCGCCAAAAGCAAAGGCATCACCTATGCACAGCTGAAAGACGCCAACCCCTGGCTGCGAGACACTTCACTGATGAACAAAAGCGGACGTACATATATCCTGAAAATACCGACACAAGCCGGAATGCACTACGACCCGCGCAAGACCATTCCCCATAACAGGGACTGGGTGATAAACTAAGGATTAAGTCTGTTTCTCCGTCAGATACTTCCAATAGCGCACAGGCATATCCTGCCTGTGCTTACGGGGATTCAGCCTCTCTTTGATGTAGATTGCCTTGAAATAGGTTTTCCAAAGTTGTTGAAAGAGTTTCTCGTCTTTGTCCATAAGGCTTTCGTCCAACATACCCGTCACAAGGTGCCCTTCTTGGCTGTCCTCGCCGAAGGTAACTTCGCGCACCTCTTTCAAGTCATAATAATAACCGTAGGCACGCTTGATGTCGTATATCAGCCAACGCTGGTCGGCAAATCGGTCTCTAAAATGCCCCGTTATCAGGGGGAGTGCGTTTTTCTCCGGTTCTACGGCAGCGAAATAAGTGCCGTCCGCCGCTTTTTGGAAACGAATGAATTGCAACATCCGTATGCGTTCCCAATCCACCCGCTTCCACATACGCGAAAATTCCAAAACATCGGGGTCTGCAAAATTAGTTTCAATGGAACGGGGAGCATCTATTGCCTTGCAGATATAGCGAAACAAGAGTGATGCCGTTTCCGGCTCCTCCGCCAGCCAGCATTGTGCAAGACAGGACAAAGCGGATGAAGATAGTTTTTTCTGTAAACCACGCCAAACCCTGCCCGATTTCTCTTCATCGGAAACCACAGTAAAAACCTCATCATAGAATAAAGGAAACGGCTCTCCCTCCGCCAACAAAACATCCGGAAAGCTGCGACGGGAATAAGCCTCAAAAACAGCAGTCAGCAATCCCTCAAAAGTATTATCAAATATAAACAGGTTCATTCTCCTTCTTCTCCAAAATTAAGTGTCAACTGCCTGTCATCGTATTTCTTTTTAGACTTCTGCACCAACAGGTTGCGCACCCCTTGCGGAGTCATTTCATTGACCGTACGCATAGGAAGTTCACTGCACGTTATGAAATACTGCGCTTTTTTCATCACCACGCCCATCTTCTTCAACTGATAAAATCCTAATTTGGAAAAACGACGGGAAGCGACTATCAACCGCGCCGATTTCACACCGATGCCCGGTATGCGAAGTATCATTTCATAATCCGCCTTATTGACGTCAACAGGAAACTGTTCGGGATGGCGTAATGCCCACGACAGTTTCGGATCTATCTCCAAGTCCAAATCCGGGTAAGCGTCATCTACAATCTCATCTACCTTGAACTGATAGAAACGCAGCAACCAGTCTGCCTGATAAAGCCGGTTCTCACGCACTAAAGGCGGCTGCTTCAGGGCCGGAAGGCGCTTGTCATACATATTCACCGAGATATATCCGGAATAATAGACACGCCGCATCGTAGAACGCTGGTAAAGAGCCGATGAAAGGGAAAGAATATCTTTGTCCGTTTCAGCAGTAGCCCCCACAATCACTTGCGTACTCTGTCCTGCCGGGGCGAAACGGGGTGCGTGGCGATACTTCTTGCGTTCTTCCGCACTCTCCAAAACACCTTGCTGGATGTATCGCATCGGAGTAAACACACTTTTATGGTCTTTCTCCGGAGCAAGCATTTTAAGGTTTTCTTCTTTGGGAATTTCTACATTAACACTGAGACGATCGGCATAAAGTCCGGCTTCGTTCACCAACTCGCGACTGGCTCCGGGAATGCTTTTCAAATGGATATAGCCGTTGAAGCGATGAATGGTACGAAGGTCTTTGGCCACGCGCACCAACCGTTCCATTGTATAATCGGGATTGCGCACCACACCGCTACTCAAAAAAAGCCCTTCTATATAATTGCGGCGATAGAACTCCATTGTCAAGTCCACAAGCTCGCTGACGGAAAGTGTGGCACGGGGTAAGTCGTTACTGCGGCGGTTGATGCAATAGGCGCAATCGTATATGCAGTAATTCGTCAACATCACCTTCAGCAACGAAATACAGCGTCCATCTTCTGCAAAGCTGTGGCAGATGCCCCATCCGCCCACAGTATTGCCCACCATGCCCGCCTTATTGGAACGCACAGTGCCGCTGGAAGAGCAAGATACATCGTATTTTGCCGACTCTGCCAATATCTTCAACTTATTCAATACATTCTCGTCCATCTACGACTTATCTATACAAAAAGAGTTGTGTATAGAAAAAAAAAGACCGCCGGACGGCAGTCTTTCACAGCATTAAATCTGCGTTTTCTCTTACTTCTTAGAAGCTTCCAAAGATGCCTTACGGAATTCTTTCATTGTCTTTTCGATTTCCAAAGAAGCCTTACGTGCACGAGTACCGGCTGCCTTGTTACCGTTTTCCAACTGAGCTTTTGCATCTTTCTCGAATGCTGCATACAATTCTGCAACTTTTTCAACTAATTCTTTCATAATCCTTTTTAAATTACTTCGTTAATAATGTCCGACAAAAATACATTCTTTCTTGAAATAAATGCAGAAAAACGATATTTTTTTTGAAATAATACGCAAAATCGGCACAAAAAAGGGCTCATACGTGTTTTTTATCTAATTTTGCAGGTATGAAAACGCTTACTGATGCCCAATATATACATGCTCTCATAGCCGAAGGAGAGCACCAGCAACAGGATTTCAAGTTCGAAATATCCGATGCGCGAAAAATTGCCAAGACGCTCTCCGCCTTTTCAAATACAAACGGCGGGCGTCTCCTTATCGGTGTAAAAGACAACGGAAAAATAGCCGGAGTGCGCTCCGACGAGGAACAATATATGATAGAAGCGGCAGCCCGGTTATACTGCCGGCCGGAAGTACATTACAGTATGCAGACCTATCAGGTAGAAGGCCGCAGCGTGCTACTCGTGCAGATTGATGAAAGCGAACGCAAGCCTGTCTATGCCAAAGACGAAGACGGAAAGTACCTCGCCTACCTGCGCATTAAAGATGAAAACATACTCGCCACCCCGGTACACCTGCGCATCTGGCAACAAAGTGAAAGTCCCAAAGGAGAATTGATGGAATATACCGAAAGGGAACAGCTATTACTTGATTTATTGGAACAAAACGACCGGCTGTCACTGAATCGTTATTGTCGTCTGGCACATCTGTCACGCCGTTCCGCAGAGCATTTACTGGCAAAATTCATTCGCTACGACATTGTAGAGCCCGTATTCGAAGGACATAAGTTTCACTTCAGGCTGAAATGAAGTAGAAAAAGAGTTGGAGTGCTGGTAAAAAGCAAGTTATTTACTACCTTTGCATCCGTAAATTAGAAAAATTATCATCATGGGTATATTTGCCAAACTATTTAACAAGAATTCGGAAGAGGTTTCTTCCAAAAATGTGGAAGACTTCGTCTCATTGACGCGCGTCTACTTCCAGTCTGTGATAGCCGCAAACTTGGGTATCACCAACATCCGCTTTGTACCGGATGTAGCTAATTTCAAACGTTTATTCAAAATCCCCACACAGGGCGGCCGTCTGGGACAAGCGGAAAAAGCTGCTTCCCGCAAGATGCTGATGCAGGACTACGGAATCAGCGAGAACTTCTTTAAAGAAATTGACGCTTCCGTCAAAAAACACTGCCGCACGCAGAATGACGTACAAGGCTATCTTTTCATGTATCAGGGTTTTTCCAACGACCTGATGATGTTAATGGGCAACTTGATGCAATGGAAATTCCGTATGCCCTCTATCTTTAAAGGCGCACTACGCAGTATGACCGAAAAAACAGTACACGAAGTTTGCACCAAGACCGTTTGGAAAAAAGACGATGTACACAAAACGGCCATGACTGTCCGCCAGTATAAAGAACGTCTGGGATATTCGGAACAGTGGATGACCGAGTATGTGTACAATGTAGTTATGCTGGCAAAGAAAGAACCGAAAAAGAAGGGTGACGAACAAGAAAAAGCATAAGTTAAAGTTTTGACAAACAAGTGCAAACGCTTTTTCTATGGAAATAGAGCAGCATCCCTTAAAACCTTTTCTCCCCGGCAATGCCCGTTTGCTGATGTTGGGGAGTTTTCCGCCGCAAAAGAAGCGATGGTCAATGGAATTTTATTATCCGAACTGGAATAATGATATGTGGCGCATTGTGGGGCTCTTATTCTTCAATGACAAAGATTATTTTGTAGACAAATCCCGAAAAGCCTTTTGCAAAGAATGTATCATCAACTTTTTGAACGAAAAAGGAATAGCACTGTTCGATACAGCCACTGCCGTACGACGGTTGCAGGACAATGCATCCGATAAGTTCCTTGAAGTAGTACAGGCTACCGATGTAACCGCATTGTTGCAACAACTGCCACAATGCAAGGCCATTGTTACTACGGGGCAAAAAGCCACAGATACGCTTTGTGCACTGTTTTCACTGAAAGAGCCCAAAGTCGGAGACTTTACAGAATTTATTTTTGAAAATCGCCCCATGCGGCTCTATCGTATGCCCTCTTCGTCAAGAGCCTATCCGCTGGCTTTAGAAAAAAAAGCGGCAGCCTATCGCATTATGTATCAGGACCTACAAATGCTATAAGCAAATTCTCCTTTAAAATAAAGCGGCAAAGGACTTGCAGATTTGAAAGTTTCCATTACCTTTGCAGCCGCAAACACGGGAGTAGCTCAGTTGGTAGAGCACCGGTCT